>Ga0070731_10000060_pt1 | contig 213027 bp, 172 predicted proteins | sample Coa_R1_2_FD_66448 | JGI IMG/M metagenome (GOLD analysis project Ga0070731, IMG submission 66448) | Surface soil microbial communities from Centralia Pennsylvania, which are recovering from an underground coalmine fire - Coalmine... | ecosystem: Environmental > Terrestrial > Soil >... | reverse complement strand
AATGCGCCCGGGCAGGCGCAGATTCAAAGCGATCTCTTCTATGACTACCGCACCAACGTAGACGCGTATACAACATGGCAGGCGTGGATGAGGAGAACACAGCCAAGGCTCCTCGTCATCTGGGGCAAGCATGATCTTTCGTTTGATCTTGGCGAGCCGGAACGCTACCGCGCCGACGTGCCGAATGCAAAGATCGTCATGCTCGACGCCGGGCACTTCGCGTTGGATACGAAGGCAGACGAGATTGCGGAATTGGTACGTGCGTTTGTGAAGACGCGGGAGAAGCCACCCGAATCATCCAGATCGATTAAACCATCAGACAGCTTCTATTGAGGTGAATGAAATGCCGCAGCTAATGCCAACTCCCCAGGAGGTCGACGTGCGCTCTGCAATCGACCGCATCGCATCTTTTGCCATGTCAGCTCAACCAGAGCACTTGGGATCTGACATCCGGGCACTCTTCAAGCGCAATATTCTGGACAGCCTCGGTTGTGCGATCGCTGGGCTGCAGGGTAAACCCTTCCAGGCGCTGCGCGAACAGTTCGAGGAATATAGAGCTCCCGGCCGCTGCACGCTGATCGGGGGTGGCAAGACGTCAGCGGATCAAGCGGCACTGTTTAACTCAAGTCTGGTGCGGTATGTAGATCTCCTGGATAGCTACATGGCGATTGGCGGTCTTTGTCACCCAAGCGACACCTTCGGGACCATCCTTGCAGCGGCCGAACAGGCAGGCGCGTCAGGCGAGGAATTCATGCTTGCACTCGCCGTAGCCTACGAAATCCAATGCAGGTTCACAGCCGCTGTGCCCGTCATGGCAAAGGGCTTCAATCACGCTACCCAATTGGCAATCTCCGCGGCTGCGGGCGCGGGAAAACTCTTCGGACTCTCTGCGAGCGAAATTGCCAACGCGATCGCAATCGCGACCGTCGACAATGTCTCGCTCGCGTGCGTGCATGCCGAACCAGTTTCGCAGTGGAAGGGTTTCTCGCCTGGGATCACCGGAATGCGCGCCGTCTATGCTGCCTCATTGGCTAAGCGAGGATTCACGGGTCCGAAAGGATTGTTCGAAGGCCCTTACGGACTGGAACTCATGTTCGCGCAGCCGATCATTGTGGACTGGGACGATCCGTCGCTCGAGATCATCACCCAGACTGTCATGAAGAAATACTGTTCGCTCATCCATGGTCAGCCCATACTTGAAGCCGCATTGGATTTGAAACGTCGCAACCGTCTGACCGCGTCCGACGTTGAAAGCGTGCGCTGCGATGTCTTCCAGGGGGCCTTCGAATTCGCCGGTGGTGGGGCCTTCGGTGCAAAGGACCACCCGCAGGTAAAAGAGCAGGGCGATTACAACCTGAAATACCTCATCGCGGCAGCGTTGCTCGACGATCAACTCGGGCCCGCACAACTGGAAGAAGCGCGCATTCAAGCTCCGGATGCTCAGGCGTTACTGAAGCGTGTCGAAATTCGCCCTGACGAACGTTTTAGCACTCGGTATCCCTACGAGTTAAGCGCCCGCGTCACGATTCGCACCAAGGACCAACGTGTCTTTGTGAAGGAGCAGGATGGCTATGAGGGAGGGCTGACAAATCCAATGTCCTGGGAGCGGACGGTGGAGAAGTTCCACTGGCTGACAGAGGCATTCGCAGATGAGGAGCTTCGGCGCAGGCTCATTGGAGCAGTGGAGCGCCTTGACTCGCTGGAGCTATCGAATCTAACAGACCTGCTTTCCCTGGTTCGACCAACGGCGGTCTTTCCAACAACACATCCCGGAATTCAGTGAGCAGCAGTGTGCGGACGAAGCCATGACCTTCAAAGCACTCCTCTCTAACAGAGATGATGACGACGATCTTGGTCGAGTTGGAAGAAGATGACCTCATGTCGGGCGATGTCACGGTCGCTGTTGACTACTCGACAGTGAACTACAAGGATGGATTGGCGCTCACGGGCCGCGCGTCGAGCGGCATCGTCTGCCATACTCAACATCCGTAGTGGCAACTTTTGTCTAAATCTTTTGTTTTGTTGGTGCCGGGAGGGGGGGTCGAACCCCCATGACCGCAAGGGTCGGCGGATTTTGAGTCCGCTGCGTCTGCCAGTTCCGCCATCCCGGCTTGGATAGGCGTGTAGGTCAAGTATCGCATAGGCGGTATCGCGGCGCCCCACGCGTTTACCCCATCCCCACTAAGCTGGTGGCCCAACCCGATCGCGACCAAAGTACCCCTTTTTTGATCACCAAGATGGGAGCAACGGTTTCCCATTGGGGCGCTATACTTCTTCCGTCCTTCCTGCGCAGTCTACTCAGAATCGAGGCCAATCGATGGCTCGCATCGCTTGCCTGTTTTCGGTCGAGTATTACGACACAATCGAATATCCGCTTCCCGGATGGGACAAGATCCCCTTTGGCCTAAGTCTGGTGGCAGCGTGTCTGGAGCGCGCTGGACACGAGGTGCGCTGCTGGGTGGTTTGTCCAGACAGCGCACTCAAACAGGTGTCTCAAGAAATCGTTTGCGATTACTGCTGCGAAATGGTGGCCGCCAGCTGCGTCACCACGCAATTCCCTCTCATCGCCGCCCTGTGTCGAAGTATTAAGGACCAGAAACCGTCCATTCCCGTCCTGCTCGGCGGGGTTCACCCGACCATCCGCCCGCGCGAGTGCCTTAGCGATCCTTCAGTCGACGCCGTGTGCATAGGGGAAGGAGAAGACGTTGCTGCTGCCTGGGCAAGCGCCTGCGCCGCCGGCAAACAACCTCGCGGCATCCCGGGAGCCTGGATCAAGATTCCGGGTGGCGAAGAAATAGACTGCACGCCTCCCGCGCCCTTCCGGGCAAATCTCGACGAATTGCCTCTGCTCAACTACCGGCATTGGGAGCGTTGGATCGAGCCTCGAGACCGGAGACTGCGAGTCGTGTTGGGACGCGGTTGCCCCTACGCTTGCACCTATTGCTCCAACCATGCTCTGCGGCGAGTACAAGATGGCCGCTATGTGCGATTTCGCTCTCCCGAAAACATACTTGCCGAAATCGAGATGCTGGCCGGCCGGTTTCCTGACCTGACGTCAATCAGGCTCGAAATGGAAACCATCGGTGCTTCGATTCCTTGGGCCATGCAACTGCTCGATGCTCTCGCCCGATTCAATGCCGCCCGCGAACACCCGGTTGCATTCCGAGCCAATCTCGCCATCACCAGCCAGTTGATGGAGGATCAGGAAAGGCTCGGCAAATTGCTTGCGTCATTCCGCCGCGCCAATCTACGCTGCCTCGATATCGGTTTGGAATCAGGTTCCCCGCGGATCCGCAAAGAAATCCTGAACCGGCCGCCATATTCCAACCAGGAACTGATTCGATTCTGCAATCTCGCCCGTGAACACGGAATCGCCGTATCGCTCTATACCCTCATGGGCGTTCCCGCCGAAACCCCGGCGGATGCTGTCGAGACGAGTGTGGTCGCGCGCGCCTGCAATCCCCTCGATATTTCACCGTCCATCTTTTACCCTTACCCAGGAACAAAACTTCACGATCTCTCCGCCGAAATGGGCCTGATCGACCCCTCCAACCTGGGTAGAACCGCAGAGCGCTCCCGCGTTTATCTCAGTTCGAAGGTCTTCCCGCGGTGGCGCGTCTTTATTGAATTCGTTCTCATCCAGTGGCGCATCTTCCATGGCCGTCAGACCATGATTCAGATAGTGCTCACATCGATCTCCCGAGTGCTCGGGATCTTGCCCGGTCTGCAGATCTCGGCGATGCGAATCAGAAAACATCTGCCCTTTCACCGGCGGAGGCTGGAAGTCACATCCAATTTACGGCCAACTCGATGACCCCTTCTCTCCCATCACAATCGATCCGCCGGCAACGTGGGCTTTCTGCCTGCCTCGCGCGGAACCTACATGCTGGTCTTTGTCCTAAGTCCTTTGCCTGTGCATCCCGGAATGTCTGCCTTGTGATCCCATGCGACAATAAAGTCAATCGCGATGACCACTGCCCCTTCTGCAGTCGTTCCCGAGCCAGCCGTGGTAACTCCCGAGCTGCTGGCCCAGCACAGCATCACTCCTGACGAATATCAACGGATCCTCTCTGCCCTCGGGCGAGTTCCATCGCTCACCGAGCTCGGCATCTACAGCGTGATGTGGAGCGAGCATTGCTCCTACAAATCCAGCCGCGTTCATCTCAAGCGCCTGCCGACCAAGAGCGACCGAGTTGTCCAGGGACCGGGCGAGAACGCCGGCATCATCGATGTGGGCGATGGCTGGGCCTGCGCATTCAAGATCGAAAGCCACAACCACCCCAGCTACATCGAGCCCTACCAAGGCGCGGCGACCGGCGTGGGCGGCATCCTGCGCGACATTTTCACCATGGGCGCGCGGCCGCTGGCCGTGATGGATTCGCTGCGCTTCGGGCCGATCACCCCCGAACCGGAAACTTCCCAAGAGCTGGTTGCGAAGAACCACTCCATTGTCGAGGGCGTCGTCAGCGGCATTGCCGGGTACGGCAACTGCTTTGGCGTGCCGAATCTTGGCGGCGAAACCAAGTTTGAGCCGTGCTACAGCGGCAATCCCCTGGTCAATGCGTTCGCGCTCGGACTTGTTCGCAAGGATGAGATTTTCTATGCGAAGGCGACCGGCACCGGCAACCCGGTGATCTATGTTGGCGCGAAGACGGGCCGCGACGGAATTCACGGCGCCACCATGGCCAGCGAGGAATTCAAGGAAGGGTCGGAACAAAAGCGCCCCAACGTGCAGGTAGGCGATCCGTTCATGGAAAAACTCCTGCTCGAGGCATGCCTCGAAGCCATGAAGACCGGCGCCATCGTCGGCATTCAGGATATGGGCGCGGCCGGCTTGACGTGCTCTACCTGCGAAATGGGCGCGCGCGGCGGCGTTGGCCTTGACGTCGAGCTCGACCTGGTTCCGCAGCGCGAAACCGGCATGACCGCGTACGAAATCATGCTCTCTGAAAGCCAGGAGCGCATGCTGCTGGTCGCCGAGAAAGGCCGCGAAAACGAGGTGCTGCGTGTCTTCGCAAAGTGGGGACTCGATGCGGTGATTGTCGGAACCGTCCAGCCGGAGCCCCGTTTGAAGATCCGCCACCACGGGCAGCTCATGGCCGATATTCCCAATCAATCTCTGACCGACGATGCGCCGCTCTATCACCGCCCCATTGGCGAATGGAACGCGCCGGTGCCGTTGGAACCCACCGACGAAGCACAGGCCGAACTCGAGAAGGACCGTGACTTCACGCACGATCTCAAAGTGCTGCTGGCAAGCTCCAATGTCTGCTCGAAGCGATGGGTCCACGAGCAGTACGACTCCATGGTGCAGACCAATACCGTCGAAGGCCCAGGCGGCGAGGCCGGCGTGATGCGAATCAAGGGCGCAGGCAAGCCGGGGCATGAACGCGGGCTGGCCATGGCGCTCGATGGCAATGGGCGATGGTGTTATCTCGACCCGAAGCTGGGCGCGATGCATGCAGTTGCCGAAGCGGCACGAAAGGTCGCATCCGCTGGTGCCACTCCGGTTGCGGCAACGAATTGCCTCAACTTCGGCAATCCTGAGAAGCCTCAAATCATGGCGCAGCTATCCACGGCAATCGATGGCATCGCGGAAGCCTGCACCTTTCTGGGCACACCGATCACCGGCGGCAACGTATCCTTATATAACGAGACGAAGGGCGAGGGCATCTACCCGACCCCTGTTCTGGGCATCGTCGGGATCCTCGACGACGTTTCGAAGGCCGTGCCCGCAGGCTTTCAAAAGGCCGGCGACGCAATTCTGCTTCTGTGGCCGGTTCCGAAAGGCGAGAAGCCTGACCCGACGTTGAATGTCCCTCTCAACACGCCACCCATCAGCCAGTATGTACTTCCTGCGTTGGAGCGCGAACCGCGGGTCAAAGAAGAGTCCGACGCGACGGACGCAGAAGCGCGCGCTCCGATGACAGCGTTCGGTTCGTCGGAGTACGCGAAGGTCGTTCTCGGCAGCATGTGGGGCAGGCCGCCGCAACTCGATCTCGAGGCTGAGCACGACTTGCATGAACTCCTGGCCGAACTGGCAGATCGGCGGCTGATCCATTCCGCGCGCGACTTGTCGGATGGCGGGCTCGCGGTGGCTCTCGCGCAGGCTGCCTTCGCTTCCGGCATCGGGGCCAAAGTGGAACAGGACGAATCGCTGCTGGTGCATCCGCTCTTCGGCCTGTTCGCCGAGCCGGCCACAACCATGATCCTGTCGGCTGCGCCGGGCAATGTCTCGGGAATTGAAGAGCTGGCAACCGAATCCGACTTCCTTGTTGCACGCATCGGCGCCACCGGCGGCAACCGGCTTGAGATTTCCGTCGACAAGCAAATTTTTGTTTCTGCTTCCCTTTCAGAGCTGCGCACGATTTGGGCCGAGTCGCTCGAATCATCCCTTCACAACGAGGTGAACGCGTAATGCAGCGACTGTTTCAGGGCCTGGCTGGCATGCCCGATCGTTCCAGCCAGATCAAAAACGCAGGGTGGCGGAGAAATCAATGTGATTGCGCGGCCGATGACAAGCTTCGCGAGGAATGCGGAGTCGTTGCCATTCACGGGCATCCTGAAGCGGCGCGCCAGGTCTATCTCGGGCTTTACGCCCTCCAGCATCGCGGGCAGGAATCGGCGGGCATCGCCACAGCGGACGGTCAGCACCTGGCCAACATCAAGGGCATGGGCCTGGTTTCAGAGATCTTCACCGACGATGTGCTTTCGAAACTGCCCGGCCACATGGCCATCGGGCACACGCGCTATTCCACCACGGGCGACTCTGCCCTGCTGAATGCGCAGCCCATCCGCGTTGAATCAACCAAGGGCCTGATTGCCATTGCGCACAACGGAAACCTCGTGAACCTGGGCAACGTGCGTTCGCGTCTCGAGCGCGAGGGCGCCTATTTCCAAACCACATCCGACTCCGAGATCATCGTGCAGCTCATTGCCCACTCCAAGGCCGGTACCCTCGTCGACTGCATCGCCGACTCGCTTTCGCAGATTGAAGGCGCTTTTTCCATCGTCATGATGACGCGCGACCGCATCTTTGCCGCACGCGATCCGCGCGGCTTCCGCCCGCTTTCGATCGGGCGAATGAAGAATCCCGATGGGCCCGACACCATCGTTTTTGCATCCGAATCCTGCGCGTTCGATTTGCTTCGCGCCGAATTCGAGCGAGACGTGCTCCCTGGCGAGTTGGTGATGGTGACCGAAGACGGCGTGACCAGCCGCCAGTACGCAACCGGAATTCCTCAATCGAGCTGCATCTTCGAGCACGTTTACTTCGCACGGCCCGACAGCAAAATCTTCGGCCGGTGGGTGCAGGCGAGCCGCGACGAAATGGGCCGCCAGCTTGCGCGCGAATCGGGAGTAGCTGCCGATGTCGTGGTGCCGGTGCCCGACTCAGGTGTAACGGCCGGCCTCGGTTATGCAGAACAGGCCGGCATCCCCTTTCGCTTCGGCCTCATTCGCAATCACTACGTCGGCCGCACCTTCATCGAGCCCGAACAGCGTGTGCGCGACTTCGGCGTGCGGCTCAAGCTGAACCCGGTCCACAACCTCCTCGAAGGCAAGCGCGTCATCCTCATCGACGACTCGATCATTCGCGGAACCACGAGCAGGAAGATTGTCCGCATGGTGCGCGGCGCGGGCGCCAAAGAAGTCCACCTCCGCATCAGTTGTCCGCCAACGGTGTCGCCGTGTTTCTATGGCGTCGATACACCAAGGAAACGCGACCTGATCGCCGCCAACAAATCCATTGAAGAAATTCGCCGCTTCATTGAGGCGGATTCTCTTGCCTATCTTTCCCTCGAAGGACTGCTGAAGAGCTGTGATGGCGGCGAGCGCAATGGGTTCTGCGTGGCGTGCTACACCGGCAACTATCCCACGCAATGGGTCGACGTGGACGAGATTCTGCCTGCAACAGCAAGCGTTTAATCCCGATTTCAGGCTGGTTCTTTTGCGAGAGCGGCTGCCTGCTGCGGCTGGCTGCGCGCCAGGTTGCGCGTGAGCGTATACATAAGCCCAGCGGCCGCAAAGCTGGGAATGATGAGTGAGCGAAGCCCCAGATCGTAGCTTCCCGTGTGATCCTTCACCCAGCCCATCCAGACCGGACCGGCGAAGCCGGAAAACATCGTAATCGTGTTCATGGCGGCAATCCCGGCCGCCGCGGCGCGCCCCGCAAGAAACTGCGTCGGAACCGAGACACCCGGGCCCAGCATCGATACGAAGGCGACGAACGATGTACCGAGCGCCAGGATCACGACCCAGGCCTCGTGCCACGACCCCGCAACCAGGAAGGCCGCGCCCATCACGAGGCAGGGGATGATGCAATGAAAGGCGCGTTCTCCGGAGCGGTCGGAATGTTCTGCATTCGCAATCATGGCAGCTGCGCCGGCGACCCCGAGACTCGCAACAAGGTAGCCGACTTGCGCAATGCTCCATCCGGTTGCGATTTGCAGAATGGCCGGCGCCGAGAAGTTGAAAGCGTACGAGCAGAAGAGCGCACAGAAAAAGTAGCTCCCGATCAGCCAGACCTGCGGGGACACCAGCGCGCGCAACACGCCTGCGCCATGGCCGAGGTGCGCCTTCACACTGTCCGCATCGAGTTGCTGTTGCAGGCTTGCCTGTTCCTCCGCGGTGAGCCATCGTGCATCGGCCGGGCTGTCGGGCAGCATGCGAAAGATGACCACACTGAACAGCGCAGCCGGCAGGCCTTCCACCAGGAACAGCCACTGCCAGCCTGCAAGTCCCAGCTTGCCGCCGAGGCCCATCAGCCAACCTGCAATCGAGCCCATCACTGTGGAAGAGAGGGGCAGGGATATATAGAAGCGGCTGACCGCGCGCGCCCGCATGCTGGCTGGAAACCATAAGGTCAGGTAGTAAACGACACCGGGGAAGAACCCGGCCTCTGCGATGCCGAGCAGCAGGCGCAGAGCGTAGAACTGCCATGGCGTCCGCACAAACATCATGGCGGCAGCCAGCAGACCCCACGTGAGCATGATCCGCGCGAGCCAGCGCCGCGGACCGAAATGCAACATGAGCAGGTTCGAGGGCACTTCGCAGAATGCATAGCCAATAAAGAACAGGCCCGCACCGATCCCGTAAACGGTCGCGCTGAAGTGAAGATCATCATTCATCCGCAGCGAGGCGAAGCTGATGTTCACCCGATCCATGTAGGCCAGCCCATAGCCGACCGCGATGACCGGCAGCAGGCGCCAGGAGGCTTTGCGCTGCGCAGATTCGGCAACGGCCGGGTCGCCTGCGTCATTGGACCCTGATGAGAAGATCGTCGAACGTGTGCCGTGCTCAACGGGCATCAGTCGATACCTTTCAGGTTGGCTTCGATCGGGCCCGAGGGGGACACGCCGGGGAACGGGTAAGCTGACTCTACCACAGGCCATGCGGAGTCGACCTACCCCCTGTGATAGCATCCGCCTGATGCGTCAGCCGCGGTTTGCAGGCTGATTCTGCCGCATGTTCTCGCCGCGACTGAGGACGACATGACTTCTTCCCGATGGCTGTTCGGTAGCGTCGTCTTCCTCGCCGCGTTTCTTCTCTTCCTCGTAGAACCCATCGCAGCCAAGCAGCTGCTGCCGGTATTTGGCGGATCGTCGGCAGTCTGGATCACGTGTCTCGTCTTCTTCCAGACCGCATTGCTGCTCGCCTATCTCTATGCGCACTGGCTCTCCCGGCATCCGAGCTGGCAATTGCACCTCGTGCTGCTCCTCCTCTCGACTCTTGCATCAGGCGCCTGGGTCGTTCGGTCTGTCGGATCCAACTCAAGCCATCCTTTTGCAGCAATCCTCGGGTTGTTGTGCATCTCCATCGGATTGCCTTTTCTTGCGCTCGGTGCGACCAGCCCCTTGCTCCAGGTCTGGCTGGCGCGGCTCGAGTCCGGCGCAATTCTGTACCGGCTCTACGCGCTTTCGAATCTCGCTTCCCTCCTCGCCCTTGCGCTCTATCCCTCTGTTGTCGAACCGCTGTTCACGCTGAAAACGCAACGTGTCGCTTGGTGCGCCGGTTTTGTTCTGTTCTCGATTCTTACAGCCAATCTCACCTGGCAAACGCGCTCGCTCGCGGCAACGGAAGCGCCAGACGTTGCAAACCAATCGGACGCCGCGCCGGCGCCCTTCTTGCACAAAGTTCTCTGGCTGCTGCTGCCCATGGGCGCGGCCATGCAGCTTGCTGCCGTCACCAGCTACCTGACCCAGAACATCGCGGCGATTCCACTCCTCTGGATCCTGCCGCTGGCCGTCTACCTCCTGACCCTGATCCTGGCATTCCAGTTTCCCGGCCTGTTCCCGCGAGCCATCGTCACGCGATTTCTCGTCGTGATGCTCGCCGGACTCGGCTACATGCTCTCGCATATCGATGTTTCCCTGCCTCTGCGCATCGGGATTTCCTTCTTCCTGATTGAGGTCTTCATCTCCTGCCTCTTTTGTCATACCGAGGCCTACAGGCTGCGGCCCGCCCGCAACTCCGAATCGACCCTCTTCTATCTCCTCTTTGCTGCCGGGGGCGCCCTTGGAACCTTCCTCATCGGCATCGCTTCGCCGCTGATCTTCTCGTTCAATTACGACCTCGCCATTGCCTTTCTGGCGACGGCACTGCTGGCCCTCGCAGCTACCTGGAGCGGCCACTGGGCGCAGCGTGTGCTGTGGTCAGCCGCCGGCACCCTCATGATCGCGCTCATCGTCTTTCTCCATATCGCCTATCGCCGCGATACGCCGCTCGCGGTGCGCAACTTCTATGGCAGCCTTCGGGTCAAGCAGACGCTCTCCTACCCGGGAGCCACCGTCCGCACCCTGACCAACGGCAGCATTCAGCACGGAGATCAGATCTTCTCGCCCGAACTGCGTCGCACCCCGACCACCTACTACGCCCTCGATTCGGGCATCGGGCTCGCGCTGCGCTTTTGCTGCTCCAGCCGTCCACGCCGCATAGGTGTAGTGGGTCTTGGCGCTGGCACGATCGCGGCCTATGGCCAACCCGGTGACCACTTCACGTTTTACGAGATCAATCCTGCTGTTGCGCCAATCGCCCAAAACCTCTTCACCTATCTTCGCGACTCACCCGCGCAAATCAACATCGTCGAAGGCGATGCGCGCACCTCCCTCGCCGCCGAAGCTCCACAAAATTTCGATGTCCTGGTCATCGACGCTTTCTCCGGCGACGCCATTCCGCTGCATCTGCTCACCACGCAGGCCGTCGCGCTCTATCGCCGTCATCTCAATCCCGGCGGTATCCTCGCCTTTCATATCTCCAACCAGCACGTCGACCTCGAACCCGAGATCGCCCTCCTCGCAAACGCCGCAGGCATGACCGCAAAACGCGTCACCAACTTCCCCAATGAGGAGCGCGGCGAGTTTGCATCCACCTGGATGCTGCTAACCGGCAATCCCGCCTTCTTCGACCAAAAGGAAGTGGCCGGGCGAGTCCACCAGCCGACCGAAGATCCCAGGGTTCATCTCTGGACGGATGACTACTCCAGCCTGTTGCCAATCCTGCGCTGGTAGCGGCTCCCGCGCCCCCGTCGCAGCCATTCCCGTTCGCATCTCCAATGCGCTCCGATTGTGAGGCGAGTCACAGGACGGTCCTATGCCGCGTGTGATAGCATCCGTTTTCTTACAGCAAGACGCCTGGTGATCGCGCCGATTCCGCCGCCCAGGCGCCTGCCGGAGACCCTCTCGATGGACGAGGAAGACGGCAGACCGGGCCCTGGAGCCCGGCAATTCGGAGCAGTTGACGTCCCGAAGGACGCCTCCCCTGAATCTCGCACCGCCCTCCCCACCGCAATCCTGACCTCGATCGTGACCTCGCCGATCCGGCCCGCCATTCGCTTTTACGACACACCAGTTCGCATCCAGGAGAATCGATATGAAAACGTACCAGGGAAGTGAGATCCGCAACGTAGCTGTAGTGGGGCATGCGCACAGCGGCAAAACCACGTTGATCGCCGCACTGCTGCATGCCGCCAAAGCAACTCCCACCCAGGGCCGGGTGGAAGACGGCTCTGCCGTGACCGCCTATGACGAAGAAGAGGTAGCGCGCGGCGCCACGATGCAGAATGCCGTGGCCTTTGCCGAATGGCAGGGCGTCAAGGTCAATTTTGTCGATACTCCTGGGTTCCATATGTTCAGCCACGAGGCCCGAGGCGCATTGCTGCCGGTTGAGTCGGCCGTCGTGGTTGTGAACGCCCAAAACGGCGTCGAGCCCATCACCGAGCGAGTGTGGAGGTACGCCGAGGAAGCCAACATTCCCCGCATCGTCGTCGTCAACCAGATGGACCACCCCAAAGCCGGCGGCGCAGACGGGCTGAGCGCCCTCATCGACGACCTGCACGAGCGCTGGGGCCGCAATTGCGTCCCCGTGCAGATGCCCATCTCAGACGCGCAGGGATTCCACGGCGTGGTCGACCTGGTCACGATGGAGGCTTTCCACTACACTCCGGGCGGCGACGGACGCGGCAAGATCACCGGGGAAATCCCGGCAAGCATCGCTGCCCAGGCCAAGGCCGCCCATGAGGCTCTCGTCGAGCTTGTCGCCGAGGGCAAAGACGAGCTGATGGAAGAGTTCTTCGCCGAGGGCACCATCCCCGAGCAACACCTGATCACCGCCCTTCATGAGGCGATCCGCGAAGATCGCATCTTCCCGGTGCTCTTCACCAGCGGACTCGCCAACATGGCGTGCGACCATCTGCTCGACTTCATCAAGGTCTACGCACCGGCGCCGACCGAACGGGCTCCGATTCCCGTCAAGACCCAGGCGCTTCAGGCTGTCGCTGCGGGCGGCGGCTCCGATGCATCATCGGGCGTGTCCTTCCGCCAGGTCGACGATGGGCAGCCGGCCGCGGTGGTCGTCTTCAAGACCATGAGCGATCCGTTCGCTGGGCGCATCACCTTCTTCAAGGTGCTCAGCGGTGTGGTGAAAAACGACGCCACCCTCGAGAACTACACACGCCGCGGTCAGGAAAAGTTCAGCCACCTCAGCATCATGCAGGGCCGCAAAGCCGTCGAAGTAGCCGAACTGCATGCCGGCGATCTCGGCGGCGTTGCCAAGCTGCGCGACACTCTAACGGGTGACACGCTGGGCCAGAAAGGCGCGGAGGTCCAGGTGGAATTGCCGCCGCTCCCCGAACCGGCCATGACCTACGCGATCGAGCCCAAGAGCCGCGCCGATGAAGACAAGCTGGCCCCGGCCATTCACAAGCTGATGGAAGAAGATCTGCTCATCCGCTTCTTCCGCGATCCGCAGACCAATGAATTCCTGATTGCCGGCGCGGGCCAGCCGCACATCGAGGCCATCGTTAGCCGCCTCAAGAAGCGCTACCACGCCGAAGTCACCCTGAAGGCGCCCAAAGTGCCCTATCGCGAAACCATCCGCGGCAAGGCAGACGCGCAAGGACGGCATAAGAAGCAGTCCGGCGGTCACGGCCAGTTTGGCGATTGCAAGATCCGCATGGAACCCCTGCCGCGCGGCGGCGGGTTCGAGTTTGCAAGCGAAGTCTTCGGCGGCGCCATCCCGCGCAACTTCATCCCCGCGATCGAGAAGGGCGTCGTCGAGTCAGCCGCGCGCGGCTATCTCGCCGGATACCCCGTGGTCGATTTCAAAGTCATCGTCTACGACGGAAGCTATCACGACGTCGATTCGAACGAGCTGTCGTTCAAGACGGCCGGCCGCCTGGCCTTCCGCAAAGCCATGGAGCAAGCCAAGCCCTGTCTTCTCGAGCCGGTCATGAAGGTCGCGGTCGAAGCGCCCGACGAATTTGCAGGCACGTTGATGGGCGATCTGAACGGCCGCCGCGGCCGCGTGCAGGGTATGGAGTCAAAAGGACGCACGACCGTCATCAATGCTGAAGTTCCGATGGCCGAGATGCTGACCTACGGAACCCAGCTCACCTCGATGACGCAAGGCAAGGGCAGCTATCGCATGGAAATGGACCACTACGACGTGGTCCCGCAGCTTGTTGCGGAAAAGATCCTCGCGAACGCCAAGCGCCCCATCGAAGAAGAAGAAGAGTAGGACAGAGAACAAGGAAACGAGAAAGCAACGATACGAGGGGCCGGAAAGATCCAGCCCCTCGTTCCGTCTGCACCATCTCATGGGACTCAACGCTTTCGTTCGTCCCACAAGCAATCGTTATTTGATCGAAGATTTTCGTTACTTGTGACCTGCCGCCGGCTTAGCGGCGATCATGTCCTGCACCACCCAGAGTTCTTCGCGCACCACCGTCCTGTACTTCTCGTACTCCTCAAACGTGGCCTCGAAATCCATATCGGGGTGCACCTTCTTCCAATACTCCGGAAAATTTGGATCATCCTGGAGTTTGAAAATGGCTTCCCAGCTCGGATACACGTCCACGGTGAGCCCGTCAAAGGGCAGGGCTGCGCCATCCGGAAGCATGCGTGCATCAACGGACCACCCCCGCGTGATGCCCTTTTCAATCAGGAGTTCCGAGATCGGCTTCCATGCCTTCGTCTCAAAATCGATCCACTTCTGCTCATTCACGATTGCAGGTTCCTTCACCTTCAGGTAGCCGAGAACGACGTAATCGCCCTTTTCCACGCTGCCGGTGTTCACCACCATCTGGTACATGCCGGAGGTCGCCAGCTCGCTCGACGCGTTCCGGCTTTGCCGATACTGCTCCGTCGTCAACCCAGCCTTCTTCATCAAGTCGTCCAGTTCTGCAGCCTCAAGGGGTTTGGACGGAATCCCCGGATAGAACGAGACGGTCTGATAATCGCACTCATTATCTTTGCCCGCGGGCAGCACCGCGCGTAAAAGAAGCCACGTGGTAATCGTGCCCGAGTCAATCCTCGCTTGCGCAACTTTATGCAGCGAGTCCGCGGCCCACTTGTCGAATTCCGGCCCCTTGTCCGGCTTCACCTTCACGCAATTGACCAAGTAGTAGGGTCGAGGCGCCGGCGCCTGGGCCATGCCCACAGCAGAGACCGCTGCGGCGACCGCAACGGACGCAAGAATTCCAAAGATCTTCATGGATCCTCCATAGGGAATCGCTCAACGAACTGGCGTTGGAGGAGGTCGCGGTACCAGGAGATGAGCTCAGAAACACAATAGTCCCAAACGTTCCTCGAACCTAAAGGTTTTATTCTGCGTTTCTGCGGTGATACGCGTTCAGAACAACGGCGCTGAACCAAAACGAAACGGCCACTCCGTCGATCCGGGGTGGCCGCTCTTTCTTCGAACAGTAATTACGCGTTGCCGCGGCACTGCGCGTGCCCGCACTGGCAGGCAATCTCAGTCTTGTTTCCGATTCCCTCGCAATGAGCGCTGCAATATTTCTGTCCCTCGGGCGGAACGCAGCTACAGGCGGCATTCGCGCATTTCTTGGTGTTAGCCATAAGTCCTCCGGGTTGAGATATTTACATGAACCGCGCCGATTCAGGCGCGTCCTCAGTTAAGATGCCTAATCCCGGGTGAAGGGTGGGCATGCCAGTCGCGCGCAACAGGCAAAAATCATGGTCGTGCCGGCGCATGCTCCTCAGCCAAATCGCATAGCCACTTGCGCATCGACTCCCCTGACCACCAGTCAACTTCGCTCGCGCACGCGATAGCATCGCGTCTATGTCGGGGATGAACAAAAAACCTCGCAGACTTTCCGCACCTTTCTTCTGTACTTTTACCCTGACCGCGCTCGGCGGAAGCGGACTGTTGAGCGTCCAGCCCGGCATGTCACTCCAACAGAACGCGCAACCAATCACCTCCGTAACGACGGCGGACCCATCCGGAAATCCGTGCGACACCATGGGCGACAACATGAAGGGCATGACGGTCATGGGGGAGAGCATGACCGCGATGACCAATCACATGTGCATCACGCCCATGCGGCCTGCGCAGCCTGGAGACGAGGAGCGCGCCAAAGCCGTTGTCGATCAGGTGCGCGCAGCCATCGAAAAATACAAGGACTACAAAAAGGCGATCGCCGACGGATATATCCAGGCCAACCCCAACGTCGATCAGCCGCAATTTCATTTCACCAACGACGCCAACGCGAAGCTCGCCGACACCACCTTCGATCCGGCAAAGCCCACGTCGCTGCTCTACTACCGCACACCGACCCAGCGATTCAAATTAGAAGGCGTGATGTTCACCACCCGCCCCAATGCCACGGAAGACGAACTCAACCAGCGCATTCCGTTGAGTGTGGCGCGGTGGCACAAGCACACCAACTTTTGCGGCGCGCCGGCCAACAAGGTGAAAGAGTATTTCGGCGATCATCCGAAGTTCGGCATGTTCGGCTCGATCCACACCAGGGACGCATGTGAAGCCGAAGGCGGCACATTTTTCCCGGTTGTTTTTACCTGGATGATTCACGTCTTCCCATACGAGAACGATGTGAAAGATCAGTTCTCGATGAACGACGACGAGATCCACGTGCATTGATCCGACACGCGCCTCAGGTTGTGTAGATGCTGGAGTACCCGCCCCGGAAACTACCTGCCAAAGTTGGGCTGGATGTGCGAACCCGGCCCTGGGCCTGCCACGGCGGATTTCTATTTTCTCCGGAAATAGTTCATCGGGTCCTGCCTTCTGGCTCGCTCCCGATCCTCTAAAATATGCAACGCCTCATAGACTTGCTGCTGCGACAAATGCCGGAGGTCATCTGTCTCCATCAGGCTCCCGACCGTCGAGTGGTCGGAGAGGATCTTGCATACTTTCTTCACGTCTTCCTCGGCGATTACCATTTCAGCAATCATCCAACTCTCCTATCGGGAACTAGCCTCTGCTGGGTCCAACATATCCAGAGCGCTAAGTCAGGGCCCCGTCCAATTGCGCCAAACGTAATATCCGGGGAGGCTGGCACTCAAATGAAAGGGTAATGCGCGCACGGCACCGCGTCGATGCCCGGAGAGAAGTACTATTTTGCAACTTCCGGGTTACCTAAAGGGCGGGCCGATTCCAGGGAAGCAGTGCGTATCTTTCACTGAATCAATAGGATGACGCTTCTGCATAACTCGGCAGGACAAGAAGCCCAGGCAAACTGATCCCGAACAAGATTACGGAGTCTCGGCGGCACGACGGTTTTTCGGTCCGCTGCAACCATCCCGCCCGAATGATCGGACCGATTGCGGTAGTCGGAAGCCGACTCAGTGGAACAGATGTGGCACAAACGAGCTCGTGTTGTTGGTGATCAGTCCCTTTGATTCGCGAATGCCCATGCCGGCCGGCTCTCCGTCGATAAGCCAGGAACCAAAGACCGCGATCTTTCCGCCCTCGCTCGCCATCGGAGCCGGCGCCTGGTACACATCGCCCGACGGCATCGCGGGAGGGGGCGCTCCCTCAACCACCTTGCCGTCGCGCACGACCGCAATGCCGATGCCCTCGCGTCCGAAGAAGGGCTTCCGCACGTAGCTCGTCATCTCGCGCGGACCATCGAGATAGGCAGGCAAGAGCAATTCATGTCCGGGATTCAGTTCCCAGAGAATCGCAAGCAGCGCCTTGTTCGACCACATCATCTTCCAGATGGGCTCGATCCACAGCGTTGTACCCCAGGAACGCCGGTCTTTCCGCGGGCCATATTCCTTCAGCATCGAAGCCGGCGGCAACGTGGAGAGCGCCTGCGTCCCAAACGGCTCGTTGAGCAGCCACTCCCATGGATACAACTTGAACAACGTGGCGATGGGATGGTTGTTGAGATCGACAAAGCACGAGCGTCTCGCGTCCCACCCGATGTCGCGCATCCGGATATAGCGCGTGTGCATCTTCGCCTGCTGAGCCGTGTCCTGTAGATAGCTCACCGTCATTCCATCTTCTTCCGCTCCGCCTTCCGCGAAGTAGATGGGATCGGTAGTGTAGTCCTTCAGGTCTTTCCATTTTGCGATCAGCTTTTCGTGAAGAGAATTGAACTGGTCCGCGTTCGGAAAGCAATCCTGCAGCCAGTACCACTGCGCTACGGCAGCCTCAACCAACGCTGTCGGCGTATCGGCGTTGTACTCCAGCAGCTTGATGCTGGTTCCATCGTAGGCAAGATCGAGCCGTCCGTAGAGCGCCGGCGGCTCGCTGTTCCAAGCCGAGCGAATCGCATCATGCGCGGCAGCGGGAATGCCCATCTGCGCAAGCCGGTCCTGATTCAGAATCACGTCGCCCGCTGCCAGCGCGAGGCGCTGGATCTCCGCCGTTGCTGCTTCGAGGCGATCGATCTCGCGCGCAGAAAACTCCCAATACGCCGACTCGTCCCAATACGGCGTGCCGCCGGCGAGCGTGTGATACGTCAGGCCGATTTTCTCGACGCGCGCCTGCCAATCGGATCGCGGCGTAACGGTGCGCCGGCGCATTACTCGCCCCCTGCGCTATCTCCGCCACCGCCGAATCCGCCGAAACCTCCGCGCGGCGTGGCGCTCGCTCCGATCACATAATCGCCCACGTGGCCGCCGCTCGATCCACCATAAACATAGTGCGCGCCGCCGGTCCCGCCTCCGCCGCTGACCTGGCATGCCGAGTCGGCAAGTTTGCGGCTTTGCGCGTCGACACAATCGCGGTTCTCGCTGCGGCACGCGGTGATGGAAAGCGCGACGGCAGCAAGCAAAGTGAGCTTGACTTCACAGGATTTTCGCATCGGAACCCAGGAATCAAGATAGGAGATTCGGCCTCCCGGAACAATCACCAATCGGCTGCATCGAACACGACTAGCAACGCGAATCCTGCCGCAAACAGCTCAAAGCGCCTCGATTTGACTGGCATTCGAAGTCAAAATCGGGCTATAGTAGTTGAACCCACCCGCCTCCACGGCGGCTTAAAGGAGGGAACAGTGTTCGAGCCTGGCGTCGTCGTACGAATTCGCAGCTGAACATTGCCTCGGGTATCCTGATCAGCCGCCTACCGGCGGCGCCCCCGAGGACGAATTCAGCCCCGGGGTGAATCTGCAAATCTCAATTGATCGCAGCATAGCCCCTTTGCTCGTGTCGCGCGTTTGCGCGGCATCGTGGAGCTTTCCATGTCTTTGCATGAAACCACCTTGCCTGTGGCCGAGGAGCGGCCGCGCGGATTCTGGGCGTCCGTGGGCCAGGCCCTGAAAGGCACGCACCAGGATTACACCATTGGAAGTCTCAACCGATCCATCTTCCTGCTCGCCATTCCCATGGTGCTCGAGATGGTGCTGGAGTCGCTGTTCGCCGTCACCGACGTATTCTGGGTCGGCCGCCTTGGTGCGAACGCCGTGGCAACCGTGGGCCTGACCGAATCGATGCTCGCGCTCGTCTTTGCCATCGGCCTCGGAGTCTCCATGTCCACAACAGCGATGGTGGCGCGGCGCATCGGCGAGAAAGATCCCGAGGATGCGGCCATCGCCGGCGTACAGGCAATCGTGCTGGGCCTCGTCATCTCGCTCGTGCTCGGAATCCCGGCCGCCATCTTTGCGCCGGAATTGCTGCACCTTATGGGCGCATCGCCTGCAATCGTAGCCAGCGGGTCCGGCTACGCGCGCATCGCGCTCGGCGGCTGTGGCGCCATCATCATGCTGTTCCTGAACAACGCGATCTTTCGCGGAGCAGGCGACGCGGCAATTGCCATGCGTTTGCTGTGGGTGTCGAACATCATCAACTTGATCCTCGACCCCTGCCTCATCTTCGGCCTGGGACCGTTTCCTCGGCTCGGCGTCACGGGCGCGGCACTGGCCACGTTCACCGGCCGTTCGATCGGCGTGCTCTATCAGTTCTACCGGCTGATGAAAGGCACCGAGCGGATTCACGTGCTCATGCGGCACGTGCGTCTGAACGTGCGCGTGATGGCGCGGCTGCTGCGTGTCTCGCTCACCGGCATTCTGCAATTCGCAATTGCGAATGCCAGCTGGATCGGGCTCGTGCGCATCGTCTCGCTCTTCGGCGCGTCGGCGGTTGCCGGATACACGGTCGCAATCCGGATCGTGATCTTCTTCATCCTGCCTTCGTGGGGACTGAGCAATGCGGCCGCGACGCTGGTGGGCCAGAACCTGGGCGCGAAGCGGCCCGACCGCGCTGCGCTTGCCGTCTGGCGCACCGGCATGTACAACATGGTGTTCCTGGGCGTCATCGGGATCTTCTTCTTCGCCTTCGCAACACCAGTGGTCAAGCTGTTTGTCAGTGATCCCGCCGTCGTGCCGATTGCGGCCATCGCACTGCGCACCTTCAGTTGCGGAAACCTGGGCTATGCCTACGGCATGGTCATGCTGCAGGCATTCAACGGAGCAGGCGACACCCTCACGCCGACGATCGTGAACTTCTTCGGCTTCTGGGTGCTCGAACTGCCGCTCGCGTGGTGGCTCGCCGTTCCCATGCACGTGCGCGCCGAGGGAGCGTTTCTGGCCATCGTGATTGCCGAGTGCAGCATCGCCGCGGCCAGCATGGTGCTGTTCCGGCGGGGGCGATGGGCTCGCATGCAGATTTAGTGCTGCGGCCTGCGCGGAGCCGCCGGCTTTTCACCGTCGAAAACCCTGGAAATCTGCCTTTGTCCAGGATTTCCGGGGTTTCTGCGGTGATAAGGAATCCTTCGCCGGTCCGGTTCATCTGAGAGAATGATGAACGTGAAGTGTAGGGGAGATAAGGTCTTCCGCTGGAAGAAGACGCTGGATTTCTGCGCTGTTCTGACGCTTGCCGCTGCGAGCGCGGCCCTCTACGGCCAATCGGCCTATCCATCTTCCGCAACCAATCCTTTCTACGGCAGCGTGACCGCGCGCCCCGTCAGCAATGAGGCCGTGCGCCTCTCTCTCGACGATGCCGTGCGCATGGGCCTTCAAAATAATCTCGGGTTGAAAGAAGCCGAGAACGATGAGAGAACGCTGCACGGCGAGAAGAACGAGGCCCTCCAGGAATTCCTCCCCACTGTCACCGTCAGCGGCGGCACAGGCGTTTTCCAGCATGATCTCGCCGCTCTCGGATTCGGGCCCGGTACCATCGGCAAATTCAAGGGCCTCTTCCCCGGTGGACCGCCGGCCGGACTTTCGCTGATCACGAGAGACGACCTCACCCAGGGCCAGATCAATCTGACCCAGACCTTGTTTTCAGGTCCTGTAATTGCAGGTTGGAAAGCGGCGGGCGCAGCCGAACGCGCGGCCCACTTCATGAGGACCAGGGCTCGCGGCGACGTGGTGCAGAACGTGTCGACCCAATACCTGCATTGCATCGCGGACGCAAGCGAAGTGGACAATGCGACCGCGCTGGCCGCGGCAGACCAGGTCGCGTTCAACCAGGCGCATGCAGCGCACGAGGCAGGCACGGCGGCCAACCTCGATGAATTGCGCGCGCGTGTGCAGTTGCAATCGGAGCAGCAGGCTTTGATCGCCGCGCAGAATTCGCTTGAAAAAGACCTGATCCTGCTGAAGAGGGAGATCGGACTCGACTCCGGCCAGAAAATCATCCTCACGGATGCAGCGCCTTATGCGGAGCTGGCGCTCAGAACTCCGGAAGAGCTGCGAACCGAAGCCTACCAGAACCGGCAGGACTACCAGGTTCTTCAAAACCAGATCGTCGAATTGCGCGCGGTGCACAATGCGTATCGCAGCCAGCGGCTGCCGAGCTTGAGCTTCAGCGGATTCTGGGGCGTGGACAAGGTGAACGGCGCTCCGTCGCACGGTGTCTTCTCCGCAACCGGCACCCTGAGCATTCCGATCTTTCGTGAAGCAAAATTGCGCGGAGACGAAGAAGCTTCGCACGCGCAGCTGTCCGCGGTAATGGCGCAGTTTGCAGACCTTCGCAACCACATCGACGAGCAGGTGCGCGACGCCCTGGTGGACGTGGCGACAGCTCAAAAGCTGGTCGAGGTGGCCAAGTCGAATGTCGACCTGGCGACACGAGCGCTCAACGACGAAACGGAGCGCGTGAAGGCCGGCGTTGACGACAATCTGCCCCTTGTCGACGCACAGGCAACGCTTGCCTCAGCGCAGAGCAACCTTGTCGAGAGCCTTTACCAATACAACATCGCCAAGCTCGGACTGGCCCGCGCAGCCGGCGTCATCGAGTTGCAGTACAACGCCTACCTCGGGCGATAAAAGACTCGAATCGCCGGATCGAAATGAAAAGCAGCGACACACAGGTTCGCCCGCCGGCATCCGTGTAACGTAGGACATGAGGTGCCGGACGGATGCCCAAGGAACTCAGAATTGAATACAGCGTGGCCGCGGATGCGGCGGCGCTGGCCGCAAAGGCAGCAGAACACTTCACCGCGGAAGCCGAAAAAGCAGTAGCCGCTCGCGGCCGTGCTCGCATTGCCATCAGCGGCGGATCGACCCCCAAAGCCACATTCGCCTTGCTCGCCGATCCCGGCAAGCCCTGGCGCAATCGCATGCCATGGGACAAGCTGCAGCTTTTCTGGGTCGATGAACGCTGCGTCGCGCCCGACAACGCCGACAGCAACTACCGCATGACCCGTGAATCCATGCTCGACCACGTTCCGCTCAAGCCCGATCAGGTGCACCGCATGCAAGGCGAATTGGACCCGGTCGCCGGAGCGGCGCAGTACGAGTCGCTCCTTCGCAATGCCTTCCGCCTGGAAGGCGCCGAATCCCCTCGCTTCGACCTGGTTCAGCTTGGCATGGGTCCCGACGGCCACACGGCGTCGCTCTTTCCCCACACCGAAGCCCTTTCGGAGATCATGCACCTCGTGACCGCCAACCACGTGGTCAACAAGGACGCATGGCGCATCACCCTCACCTGGCCCGTAATCAACAACGGAGCCTCCGTCTTCTTCCTGATCGGCGGCCCCGATAAGGCGAATGTCCTTCACGAAGTTTTCATGGGACAGCACGACCCGGAACGTCTTCCCAGTCAACTGATATGGCCCTCAAGCGGTATACTCACCCTGATTCTGGATCAGGCCGCTGCTGCGCTTCTGCCCGCACCAGACGGGGAAGGCTCGGGCGTCTTGAGCCGTCAGCGGCACTAGGGTTGGCCCCTGTTCAATTGATTTGCTCTTCGCGCCCCGTGGCGCGCGGGTGCAGGGTGCGACCTCAGGGATTTCCGTCGGCACATTGGGAGAGTTCGATGATTCTGGCAGGCGACGTAGGCGGCACCAAGGTCAACCTGGCGCTGTATGACTTTATCGACGGCAAGTTGAAGCACAGCAGGGACGAGCGGTATCCGGCCCGTGAATATAGCGGGCTGCAGGAGATCGTCAAGGAGTTTTTGGGGTCCGACAAGGTAAGTGCCGCATGCTTCGGCGTGCCGGGTCCGGTCCGCGATGGGCGGCTTCGCCTGACCAATCTGCCATGGACCCTCGACAGCCGCGAACTGGCGCTCGGGCTCGACATCTCGCACGTATTCCTGATCAACGATCTCGAAGCCAACGGATACGGGATCGCCGAATTGTCCTCCGATCAGATCCACACCCTCAGCGAAGGCGATCCGAGCCAGATCGGCAACCGCGCCCTGGTCGCCGCCGGCACCGGCCTCGGCGAAGGCATCCTCGCATGGAACGGGCACATCCACGTCCCGTATCCCTCCGAGGGCGGTCACTCCGACTATGCCCCCCGCAACGAAGAGGAAATCGATCTGCTGCGCTTTCTCCAGCGGAAATACAACGGGCGCATCAGCTTTGAGCGTGTGGTCAGCGGCATGGGCATGACCAACGTGTACGAGTTCCTGCGCGAAGTGCGGGGACTGGAAGAACCCGCGTGGCTGGCTGAGAAGATCGCCGAAGCGCAGGATCCGAATTCGGTGATCACCGAGATGGGCCTCGCTGCCAAGAGCGAGATCTGCGAAAAGGCCCTCGATATGTTCGTTTCAGCCTACGGAGCGGAGGCTGGAAACCTGGCGTTGAAAGTGCTTTCGGTCGGCGGCCTCTACGTGGGCGGAGGCATCGCACCGCGCATCCTCGAGAAACTCAAGGACGGCACTTTCATGAAGGCCTTCACCGACAAAGGCCGGCTGAGTCAGCTGCTCATTAACATGCCGGTCCGAGTCATCCTTGAAAGCCGCGCCGCATTGATGGGTGCCGCAGCCTACGCCGAAGCGCGCGCCGCCGAGCTGAGTGGCGTATCGCCGAGAGCCGCGTCAGTGAGCCGCTGAACAACTCGCCGAGAAATAGCGCTCATCTCACGAACTGATTTGGAAAACCACATGAATGAGCGTTTTTGCGGCCACAGGCTTTCCGTTCCAGGTGGATGGCTCATATTTCCAGTGCGAAACCGCTTCGATTGCCGCATCGGTGAGAGATTTATCCGGTGACAGAACGGCCTGGATGTTGTGCACTGTGCCATCGGCTTCTATCGTGGCTGACAGCAGCACCGTTCCCTGTATCCTGCGTTCTTTGGCTTCCGCCGGGTATATCGGGTGCACGCTCTTCGTAAGCCGTCCTGAGACAATCTCTTCCGGCGGCTCAATCGCAACATATTCTGCCCGGACCGCGTCTTTCGGCGGGATCAGGGCCGGATCGGACGGTTGCAGTAAATCAACCGCGTCGACATGAGCGACGAGAATCTTTTCCCTACCGCCGACAATGTCCACCTCGAGCGGAAGATACCGACCTTGAGTCTTCGCTACTTTGTTGAACTCAGTGGTGATCATGCCAAAGGTATTACTAAACCTGAGCGCGGGAACCTGCGGATCGAAACAGTAGGTATTTCCCAAAACGCCCATGCTGACCGGCAGATTGGCCAACGCTGACTCCGCCGTCGAGACAATGCAAGGATATTGCGTACTACCGAATTTGACGTTCTTGGCCTGTAGTCGGGCTTTCGATTGACTCTCGCTGGCAAGCAAACGAAGTGGCGAGACCAGGTCTTGGCGCAATAGCTCCTCGATGAAGTTCAAGTCCTCACCCGAGTCCACAGTCGCGTAGCTGTCGTCAGAAAGATGCCACACCGAATGAGCGCCTCGAGGACTAGTCCAAGTGCTCCGGTAGACATGCGGCGAAAGCCACCAATACTCGAGTGTGCCCTGCTCCGACGGTTTCCCTTCGGGATCAAATAGTTGATAACTCGCTTTCAAATGCCACGGCTTGAGCGAGGGATCGCTGTAGTTGTAATAAGGCTCCACGGCAGCAAGGAGGGCCTGCGGATCGCTGGGAGGCGTGTAACTCGCTTGAGTAGCCACCTGGCCTGACATAGGTAGCGCAACAACGAGCAGCGGTACGAGAAGTTGTGCGCGCATGTTTGAGACAGGGTACCACGCTCAGAGCCTTCGATTCCGTAGAGCTGCACGGATCCGAAACCATGTCGGCGCATCGGGGAAGATTCATATAGCCTAAAGCCACTATGGCCTTTGCGCACATCATGACGAGCTGGACGTTCGCGCCTGACAGGTCACTTGTGGAAACTCGGCAGCCAGCACGGCGCCAATTGCGCCGCCGCGAGGGCGAATAGCATGTTGCGCCTCCTCGGCCGCTGGCTTCTGCGAATCGCATTCGCGCTCGCAATTGCCTTCGCCGCGACCTATCTCGGCGACTGGGCAGTCTTCAAGCTGCGCGGATCACCCACTGCGAAAGTGACGGTGCATCAGTACGCTAGCGTCCCTCTGAAAGCCAACAAGCAGGAATTCGACGATATCGGTATTACCGATCTTCCCTGCTCCATCTCGTTATTCGGACAGAATGGCCAAAGCCCCTGCTGGCAGCTGCGCCGCCACACCATCCAGATCATCCAGATGTAGGCGGATCCAAAAACGCCGCTCCACTGCTCGCACCTCACAACAGCCCGTGACGCTGATCACGTAAGCGCAGGCCCGGATTTCCGTAGTATCGGAAAACCGCACCGGCGGAGCGGCGTCATGTATAGCCGAACACAAAACGACAATGGGACGTTCAATACGCGTTGTCTCTACTGTTTTATGACGGTCGCCTCCGACATGGAATCTCCGGAGGAACTCGAGTCCGTCGAAGCGCGACACATTTGTCCGGAAAAAGCCCTCGCCTCACTGCTTGCGCAGCAAAGCATGACCCCGAAGGGCGCGCATCGTTGCTAGGGTTGTGGGGGCGCGGCCGGCGCATCGGGAGCGGCCTGCACCGGAGCATGACGGGCATTCCCGTTCGCGATTTTCTTATAGAGGTCTTCGTCTGCCTGCCTGTTCAACTTGCTTGCCTTGTCGAATTCGGCCTTCGCTTCCTCTTTCTTCCCCGCCGCGCGGTAGAGGCGCGCAAGCCTCCAATGCACATTCACGTCGTCCGGGGTCAGCTGCTCCGCTTTGTTCAACTGGCGTAGCGCATCCTGGTTGCGGCCCGCCTCGGAATACACGATCCCGAGATCCAGATAACTGAGCGGCAACGACGGATCGAGCTTCTCGGCGCGCTCCAGCAGCGGCTGGGCCGCCGCAAGCTGGTTCATCTGAATATCGGCATCGGCAAGGTAGAGCATCGATTGCGCATGATTGGGATCGTTCGCCAGTTCCGCCTGAAACTCCGCGATCGCCTCGGGATATTGCTTCTGCGTCCACAGGAGATATCCCAGTCCGAAGTGCACGCCCGGCTCTTTGGGATTCGCCTTGACCGCATCCCGAAACATCCTCGTCGCGCCCGCGTTGTCCTTCATCTGGTCCAGCGCTTCCCCGGCCAGCATATCGGCTGCGGCCGAGTCAGGATTGATCGCAAGAATCTGGCGGTACACATCCAATACATTCTTGGCCTGGTTTGACCAGAGATAGCTGTGCGCAAGCGCGAGAAGCAGCGAAAGATTGTTCGGATCCCGGTCCGCAGCCTGTTTGAGATAACCCGCAGCCGCTTTGTATTCGGCGAGTCCGTAATAGGCCATGCCCACCAGCACCGTTAGCCTTTGCGCTGTCGCAGTCGATGGCGGCTCGCTTTTGAGCAGCGGCTCAAACACCGCAATCGACGCCTTCAGTTGACTATCCTTGAACAACGCAAGCCCCAGATTCATGCGGACGCTGGCCAGTTGCGGCCCGAGTGAAAGTGCTTTGCGATAGAAGCCGATCGCCTGCTTGTAGTGCTCCTGCCGCGCCTCAAGCAGTCCGAGGTGAGCGTACGCTTCCGGGTCCGCGGGGTGCGCCTTCAGAATGGCCTGCCACATCGCTTCCGCTTGCTGGGTATTTCCCTGCTGCTCCTGGCTCAGCGCCGCCTGGCGTCGCGAATCGGGCGCTGCCGGCCGCGACTGGGCCAGGCAAAACCCGGCGGTTACGATCAGTCCTACCCACAATGCACTGCGAAATATCGCGATCACGGAATGGCCTTCTGTGTTTCCTCTCCGGCCGCCATTGCGGCGAACCCTGAAGAGTTCTTAATTCATCTTCGTCTATGGCAGATTGCACGGGCAAACGCGAGCTGTCACTGCCTGACAATCGCCAGCATCTGCCGCATGCGGTCATCTTCAGGAAACAATTGCAGGTACTTCTCCATTTCTGCTTCCGCCTTGTCATATTCCTTGTCCTGGATGAGTTGATAGATCAGCGTCTTTCGAATGCCCGGGTTGAAGGGTTCCAGCGAAACCGCCTTGCCGGCGGATAGAATCGCCTCGCTGCGCTGACCCAGCTGTTCCCGGGCCGCCGAAAGATCGACATAGACCAACGCCTGCAAAGGATTCAGTTGCAAAGAGCGCTCCAGGTGGGATGCAGCCTCGGCATATTTGTGCTCCTCCAGATCACGATGCCCGGTGGAGGCCTCGACGATCGCGTTTTCCGGGTTTGACGTCTCCAACCCTGCCAGTGTTTTGAGCCACGAATCGGCAAACTGCTCCTTCCCCTCCGCTTTCAGCAGCGCGTATGCCTGCAGGCGAATCAGCGCGGGTGGCGCCGAAGCTCCCGGACCACGCTCACCCGCTGGATTCAGCTCGATCAGGTCCGGCATTGCAGGGATCGTCTGATTGAAGGTCTCGTCGGGAAACGGTTCGTCGGGAGTGCGCACGATGCGATGGTTCGTCGCGCTGGAGTGCGAGATGAAACCGATCTTGCGCTGCGGCATGTGACACCCGATGCAGTTGTCGCTTGGCGTCGTGGCCCGGCGCGCGGCTCGCGGCGCGGTGCAACTCGCCTCGGTGTGACACTTCAGGCACGCGGATTTGAAATAAGCCGGTGCCTCCGCCTCCGTGAGCTCGACATGCGGATCGTGGCAGCTGATGCAGCGAAGTTGCTTCTCTTCCGGAAGCTTCCGCGTGGCGCGAAAGCATTTGCTCAGGCTCATCGAGTAATAATGCTCGACGTGATCTTCATGGGGCGGGTTGTCCCGTGTCGGCGGAATCTGAAAGATTGCCACGGTGCGCTCGAGCGGCTCGCCAGGGCGGAAATCCTGATACGTCTTTCCCGCTTGCAGTACTCGCACATCGCCGGCCTGGTGGCATGACATGCAGATGTCGTCCGACAACTGGCCGCTCAACCGCTTGGGATTGACGATCATGAGATCCGATCCGCTCTTGGCGTATTTCCCGGCGCGCATGGCTTCCGCGTGCGCAGCCCCGGGCCCATGACAGTTCTCGCAGCCAATAGGAGTCTGCGTGAACGCCGGGTCGCGATAGCTCCCATCGTGCCCGGCAATGGGCTGAGGGCGGCCGCTGTGGCAATAAATACAGCCAGGCTGAATCACGCGGTTGAATCCATCGTCTCCATTCTGATAGCCCGGCGAAAGATCCCAGCGTGCCGGCCGCGTGTAATACGAGAGCGGCGCCTGGAACAGATAGTCGCCCCGTTTCAGAAGCGCGCCAAAGCCGTTCTCGCCCGTGCCGATGATCCAGCCCATCTCATACGTACTGCGAAAAACTTCCGGTCCACTTGCCGGCGTTTCGTATTCGTTTTCGATCAGCTTGCCGTTCTCGGCGCGAACCTCGAAATGGTGTTTCGACTTGGAATCGAAGACAGTGGTTTTCTCTGGCGGCTCCAGCGGCAGAGTCTTGAGAAACTCCGGTGTAATCGCGGTAAGCGAGCGGCCCATGCTGGTCTTGGCAAAGGACTCCGCGATGCCGCGATGGCATCGGGCACACGCTGCCGAACCTATGTAGCCGTCTTGATTGGACTCGACCGCCGGCGGCATTCCCTTGGCCGGCGTTGTGGCACGCTGGCTCAATGAACTGCCTGAGCTAAGAGCGAAAACGAAAGCGATGGCGATGAGCCCGCGGTGGGGGAAGCGTATCATCAGTGACCTATCCAAACGGGACGCGCCTCGCCGACACACCAAATATAAATGGCTCTGCAAGAGGTGCCTCTTGCAGAGCCAGGGTTGGTTCGTTGCAGTTTAGAACACGAGCTTGCCGCCGAGTTCCAACAGGCGCGGGCCCAGATCGCCCGTCACCGTGCCGTACTGGCCGCCGGTCGAGTTCGTCCACGTCGTGTTGATGGTGCTGAATTCGGTGTGGTTGAAGGTGTTGAACGATTCCGCGCGGAACTCGAAGTGAGCCCGTTCAGTCATCGCAAAGGTCTTGTAAACCGACGTCGTGAAGTTGACCGTTCCGGGACCGGTAAAGGTGTCTTTCCTGCCATTGCCGAAGCCGAGGTTAGCTCCACCCGCATAACCAGGTGCCGGCGGCGCCAGCGGATCCTGATCGATGGATGCGACCCCACCGTTGTTGTAGGTATCGAACCAGTCGTTCACCTTGTGATGGTAGTGAATCTTGTTGATCACATCCGGGTAGTTGGTGTAGCCACCACCCAGCCCAATCGGATCATTCACGCCGCTGAAGCCGGGGGCAACCGGTTCGCCCGTCTGCCAAGCCACCGTGCCGGCAATCTGCCAGCCACCCAGCAGTGAGTGAGCCAATCCCTGCGACTTGTTGAACACCGGGAGCGAGTAGATGTAGTTGCCACCGAACATATGCCGGCGGTCGTAACCGCTGTTACCCTTCTCATACTTCAGGTACCAAGGGTTGGCGATCGTCTGCAGGTCCGTATCGGTGATGTCGATGTTGTGGGAATACGTGTAGTCCAGTTCGCCGCTCAGACCCCACTTGTTCTGGAGTCGCAGGCTGCCCTGAACGCCGTTGTAGGTGTAGCCGGTCGTGTTCTCTTCCTGATTGATCGTGCCGTACCCGGCATAGGTGCGCAGCTCGTTCGATCCGGCCGGATAAACAGAGCCCGGCAATGTCCCGGAAGCAGTCTCCTGCCGGATGTCGTTGGGCGTCGTGAGCGGGAAATTGTTGATCGGAACATCGATGTTCTGATGCCACGCCAGATTGCCCACATACTGAACCACCATGATCATCGATGGCTCGAGTTGATGTTGAATGCCAAGACTGAACATCGACGTGCCGGGCGCTTTGTACGTCGTGTCCAGCGTGGTCAGGTTGGCAGGATAAATCGGGAGCGAAGTCACACTTCCGCAGTTCCCGGGAATGGCAGTTGACGCCGTCGATTCCCAAGAGCAGGTCGGGTTGCTGAAGTAGACGCTGCCCGCGTTCGGAGTGTATTCAAACGGCAGGTTGCTGTTCGAAAGGCCGTAGATGTCATTGCCCTGCAACCTTTCGTAGAAGACGCCGAAGCCGCCGCGAAGAATCGTCTTTCCCGACCCCGTCAGGTCATACGAGAAGCCGACGCGAGGCTGCAGCGTGTTGTAGTCGTTGGTGACCGCTCCATGAGGCACACCGTTGGTTCCCGGAATCACCATGCCGTTGAGGTAATACGACGCCCCACCAAACCCGGCCGGCGTCTGCACTCCGGCGCTGGTCGCCTCGATCGCTCCTGGGAACTGGGTTGACCAATCCACAGGCGCGGCGATGTATTGTGACGGCTCAAAGTTGGTCAGGTCGTTGTGCCGCTCCCATGCATGCGGCAGCGCATCGTAACGCAAGCCAACCTGCAAGCTGAGCCGCGGGCTCACCTTCCAGTTATCGTTGACATACGCCGACACCGTGTTGTTGACGTAGTAGCGCAAGCTCATCGACTGTGGCTGCGAATAGCTGCCGGCCAGGCCGAGGACCATGCTCATGAACGGATCGCCGGCATTGCCGCCCGCGCCCGTGCCTGTCTGGTTCTGACCGAAGCCGTAGTCACCCGCGGCATCCGCCTGAAGTTGCTGGTTCTTGGTGTAGCGCATGTAGCTCCAGCCAAACTTCATGGCGTGCTTGCCCTTGGTGTACGAGATGTCCAGCCTGGGCTGATAGTCCTGCGCGGCATTGTGCCACGGCCCGTAGCCGGTCGACATCGAGGAGCAGACACCGTTGCCGCACCAGTTGACGCCGACGAACTGGTTCGAACCCGAGTTGGTAAAGAAGGTGTTCGGGGTCCAGCCGCTCGGCAGGAGTGTGTTAGGCGAGTTGGTGATGTTGATGACGTTGCCGTCGTAGTTCATCGACGCTTCGACCAGCAGTTCCGGAGAGAGTGCCGCCGTCAGCTTGATCGCGGCGCTGTTCGACGGGTTGCTTTCCACGCTGGTAATGGTGTTGTAGGTTTCCCAGTTCCATCCCAGATCGGCATCAGCAAAACCGGTCGCCTGGCTGTCATGCAGGTAGTGGCCGAGGATCTGCCACTTGTCGTTGATCTTGTGGTCGATTCGGACGATTTCTTCCGTCACCGTGGTTGGCGTGGCTTCTTCGGTCGTCGCTTTGTCTCCCGCCGTGTTCACCTTCGGAAGAATGCTCGAGCCGAAGTACAGAACGGCATTCGGGTCGATCAGAGACGCGGGAATGATCTGGTTCGGGAATGGCTGCCCGCGGTTTCCTCCAAGGCCGGCAGCTTGCAGCCTGGCGGCAAAAGCAGGATCAGGCACCTGAGCGGCGGTTGGAATGTAAATGACCTGACTCGATGCGTACGCAGGAGCCACGTACTGAAGGTCCTGACCCGCGACCGGCCGATCTAAATCCGGAATCGTGGGGTTGGTGCCCGGTGCGTTGGTTTGATCGACGCGGCGCCATTCCTGGTTGTAGAAGAAGAAGGTCTTCTGCCGCGCCGTGTTGTAGACATGTGGAATGAAAACCGGGCCGCCCAGGTTGAAGCCATAAATGTTCTGCCTCAACTTCGGAACCGGGATCGGCGTATCGCCGTGCTGATACTTGTTGAAGTAATCGTTCGCGTCGAAGGCATCGTTGCGGACAAACTCCCACGCCTCGCCGTGCAGTTGCTGCGTGCCGCTCTTCAATGCAAGGCTGAACGTCGCGCCGGAAGAAATACCGTAGTCCGGCGGATAGTTGCTGGCAAGAACCTGGAATTGGGCGATTGCGTCCATCGATGGCATAACGCTCATGCCGCCGGCGCCGCCGCGGTCATCTGCTTCCGCACCATCCAGCAGCCAGATGTTATGGCTCTGGCGAAGGCCGTTCACGCTGATGCTTGCGCTCGAAGCCGAAGCTGATGGAGGGTTGTTGGCGGGCAGGTTCGAGCTGACACCCAGTCCGAGTGCTGCCAATGCGGTGAAGTTTCGGTTTGCGGTTGCGATCGAGGTGAGCTGCTCGCCGCTGATCAGCGTGCTCACTTCGTTCGATTCCGCCTGCACCTGTAACGCGTCGGCTGAGACCGTAACCTCGACCGTCTCGGCGCCAACTGTCAGCTTCACGTCGACTGCGAGGGTTTGCGAGACGTTCAGCGCCAGGCCGGCTGCCGTATACGCCTCAAAGCCCTTCGCCGTAACTTTCAGATTGTAGGTACCGACATTCAGGCCTGCGAAAACGTAGCCGCCTGTGCTGTTGCTGGTGACGTTATAGGCAAAACCGGTCTCCTTCTGCGTCAATGTCAGGCTTGCGCCCGGCACTGCCGCCCCGGTCTGGTCTGTAACTGTACCGACGATCTCAGAGTTCTGCTGGGAAAAGAGCGCTCCACCAGCGAACAATAAGATTACCGGCACAATGATGAATCTCAGGCTTGCAAGTCTCATGTGACCTCCATTTTCAAGTTTGTGCTGCTTGTCCCTCGTTATTCGTGTCTCTCCCCGTCTCGAAAGCGTGAACCATTCATGTACCGCTCTTCTTTGCACTCCTATCTGGAGTCGATTTGCATTCTTCTGTGACGTCACGGTCGGGTAACGCCACCAATGCTTCCTCGCTGCCCAATGCCGCAAGGAATCTGAACCCTAAAGTTCAAATACATCGATTTTCCAGATGATCGTCTTGAAGCGACCGAGCCATTGAAGCCGCGCGGAATGAGGATTGTCAAGAAGAAAATCCATTTACCTCGAACAGGTAATCATTCCGTTCATCTTCGGTTGCACCCAAATCTGCGGCTGCCCTGGAGTTACATTCCAGTTGCGCCGCCGGCACTCTTGAAGTTGCCTTAGCGGGCTTGTCTGCGATTCGCGACCGAAGTGCTCCTCAGAACTTCGGCTTACTTGCCCTTGCCTGCTGCGTAGAACAGATCTGCAGCAGCCCCATATATACGTAGGATGGAAGATAGAAATTCAGTTTCTACATCGTTTGGAATCTCTAAGCTGAAACGTTTGAGCATTGCTATCTGACAAAGGAATACTCCCGTGAGCCGGTGCAATTAAATGCGGGCTCATCAACAATTGTCAAGACGAAATTTGAGTCCGCTCAAAGCACCTCGCGAGGTCGCTAACTCCAACTTACAGAAGCACAAAGCTCGCGCAGGTTATCCGCTCGACCGCCTCGTGATGGCAACGATTCCATCCAAAATGCCCGTTTCCGCCACTTAGTCACTTAGTAAGGTGCGCGATTAGCGCATACGGGCGATATCGCGAAGCTCGCGCGCCGTCGCCTCAAGAAAGGTCTCGACGCTGAATCCCGGAGGTGGTTCGAGACCCGACTTCGCACGAATCGCGTCAGCGATCCGTTGCGCAATCGCAGCCCGCGTCGCGAGTGAGAGATCCAGCCGGCGGGCGAAAAAGCTTTCCAGCACTTCCAGATCCGAAGGCGAAAGCTTTGCAACTCCCGTGGCAGGCAGGCTCAGCGCCGCGTGCGGCTCGGGAACCGAGGGCGCCGGGAAAACCTGGGCTGTAAACGTCCGTGCGCCGGTTTCTCCCCACAGCGGCGACTCATCAATCCGATCGCGCACCACGAGAGTTCCCGCCGCCAGATCCCCCAGCCTTTGGTGCCGCCGCGTCGCAAACACCACGATCACACCCACCGCGTAGAAGAACGGAATCTGGTCGACGTAACGAATAAAATTGCGAGCCATCGATTCGAACAGTCCAATGGCGCGCCCGGATTGCTGAATGACACGGATCCGCGCAATGCGCTTCCCCGGGGTGCGTCCGTTCCAAAACGCCTCAAACAGCGTGAAATAGCCCCAGTTCAGCAGGAACAAAGCAATCAGGTAAATTGCCACGGCCCATTGAGCTGAAACGCGCGAGAAAGCTCCAATGCCGGGAAGCAGCATCCACAGCAGAATCATCAGGACCACGATGGCCGCGGCCCAGATCAGCGTATCGATAAGGAGCGCAATGAAACGGCTCCCAATCCCCGCGAGTGGCATCTCGATCGCGACGAGTTCCGGGGTCTCGATGTTAAGCTGGTCTGAATTCAGGTCCATGGCGCCTATTCTCTCAAATCAGTGGATCGCCAAGCGAAGACCGCTTTGGGACCGGCTGGCCGCGCTGCTCCTGCAGTCCGATCAGAGCGGGCTCGCCCAGCTCTCGCGCGCCGAATTGCAGGAGATGGCGCTCCTCTATCGCCAGGTCGCTGCCGACTTGTCGGTGCTCCGTCAGGACACAACCGCGCGCACCTACGCCGATCACGTCAATCAGCTGCTGGCTCGCGCCCACCATATCATCTACTCGCGCCGGAAAACGAGCATCGCTTCTCTATTCCGCTTCTTGCGCGATGAGTACCCCAGAATCTTTCAGCAGCAGTTGCCATTCGTAACTGCTTCCCTCCTGGTTTCGCTTGCGTGGGGAATGCTGGGAGTGGTGTTGACCGACTCGCGGCCCGAGTTTATGCGCCACTACGTGGGACCCTCCATGATCGCCACCATGGAGCGGCACCAGATGTGGACTGATTCCGTGATCACCATCAAGCCCATGGCTTCGAGCCGCATCATGACAAACAACCTGACCGTAAGCTTTGTGACGTTCGCCAGCGGCATCACTTTCGGTCTGGGCACATTCTTCTACCTCTACGTGAACGGCATGATGCTGGGCGTCATCGGAGCCGCCTGCCATCAATATGGAATGTCGCTTTTACTCTGGAGCTTCGTTGCGCCGCACGGCTCTCTTGAACTGCCTTCTATCCTGATCGCCGGCGGTGCGGGATTCCGCCTGGGATATGGCATGCTCTTCCCTGGCGCGTTGCGCTGGAAAGATTCGGTAGCCAAGGGTGGGATTGAAGCAACTCGCCTCGTCTCCGGGATCATCCCTCTGCTGGTCATTGCGGGAACCCTCGAAGGGTTCTTTTCACCATCTCATGCGGCGCCGTGGCTCAAGTTCACCGTCGGCGGATTGCTGTTTGCGTTGCTCCTGGCGTGGCTCTTCCGTCCCCTCAAGCCGGCCCCGCCTGCCGCGCAGTAATGGTTCCTCATAACATCCTGCGACCTGAAGTTGTCATCGCCGCCGTCCTGGCGCTATTGCCCATGCTGGCTGCGGCTTTCTTTCCTGCGTGGCCGGGACGGCTCGGAAAATTACTTCCGAGAAAATTGCGGCTCATCCTTCCTGCATGCTTCTGCGCGCCCTATCTTCTCGTCGCACATGCCTTCGGCACCCTGCGCTGGAATTGGCTTGCGGTGTATGCTCTGTTGCCCATCGCCATCGCGCTCGTGGAGGACCTTGCCCGCGATGCCGACCCGCAGGAAAAGGGCAACTGGCGCGATTTCCTCATTCTCGCCGTGCTCGGCCTCGCGGTGGATCTGCGCTGGCTTGAGCCTGCCTGGCCCTCTGGTCTCACGGCAATCGGCAAAATGGTGCTCCTCGATGCCGGCATCTTTGCCTTTCTTGTCGTGCGCCGGCTCGATGGAGTTGGCTTCGATCTCAGGCTACGTCGGCGCGATCTCATCATCGGCTTGCGCGAGTTCTGCTTCTATGCGCCCATCGCGATTGTGTTAGGGCTCGCCCTCAACTTCCTGCACGTTCACGCTTCATGGCCTGCGCCGCTACACGCGCTCGTCGCTTATGTCTTCACCTTTTTGTTTATCGCGATTCCCGAGGAGCTTTTTTTTCGCGGTTGGCTGCAGAACCTGTTGCAGCGACGCATCGGCCGCACCGGTGCGCTGCTCCTGACAGCCGTTCTGTTTGGCCTTGCGCACTGGAACAAGCGCACCACAACCTTCAACTGGCAGTATGTCCTTCTGGCGGCGCTGGCGGGAATCTTCTATGGCCGGGCGTGGCGCGCCAACCAGCGTGCCGGCGCTTCCTCGATCACCCATGCGACTGTCGATACGGTGTGGTCGCTCTGGCTAAGGTGAACCGGTCGCGGAGCCTTGTACGTAAGGTAGCCGCGGCCCACGCGCATGTTATGCAACATCGGCCCCGGTATCGTGATCGCCACGCAGATCCCGAAGATTGCGTGCGCCATTGCCAGCGGGTAAACGTTGCGAGAGCGAATGAAGATAAGGCATGCCGTCAGTCCCCAAATCAGAGTGATCGGAGTGAGGATCGGGTTGGGCAGATGCGCGATGGAAAAAACGCCTGCCGCGATGAGGGCCGCACCAACGCTATTGGGAACGATGCGCAAGAGTCGCAAGAGAAAATAACCTTGCAATAAGAGCTGCTGCAAAAACGCCCAGACAGCGTAGCCGCCATAGGACCTGAGCCAATCGAATGGACCATCGGGTCGGTGCAAAGTGTGCAGATTGACCGCAACCACGATGGCCGCTAATGACATGACCACGGCCACGCCGACCACCCACAGAGAACGCCAGAACCCGGCAATGCAGCAACCCATCGCCTTCCAGCCGGGAAACGACATGATGAGTGCGGTAAGGAACCACCCGATGGCTGCCCAGTAGAGCCATCGTTGAATCGGCCTCGGAGTCCAGATAACGGCCATGACCAGGCCATACCCAACGGTAAGCTCGACAATGTCCCATGTGCTGCTACGCAATTTCGCTGGCGTAGCAGCCACTGCGCCTTCCGGGCACGCGCCCTCCAACGAACTCACGGCCGACCTCCGCCGAGCAATATACGCCTGACAACCAGATGCCACGCCACAAACACGGGTTGCACCTGTTTTCAAGGCGATGTAATGCAATTAGACGGCAACTGCCGGCGCGCGTTAGACCTTCAGGAAAATCTTTTTGCGATACAGGATCCAGACAGGGATGAAGCACACAGCCGCGAAGGTAACCGAGAAAGAGAACGCTGCCCAGTGCGGGTCGGGTACGTGGGCAAAGACGTGGTAGAAGATCCATCCGCCTAATTCGAAGTGCTTTCCTTGATCTGCGATTGTGATGTTGTCGAGCACCCCGGGCAGCAGTTCGCTGAACATATAAGCAGCGATCGCATTCGAGCCGAAGACTAGCCACACATAGGTCCAGCCTTTGCGCCAGTTCATCTGCTCGATTACCCAGAAGGTGAACGTCAGCAGGGCCAGCGAATATCCTCCGGCCACCAGAACAAACGAACTGGTCCACATGTTCTTGTTCAGCGGAAATTCGAGTGACCAGAGATAGCCGACGATGAGGCTGGCGACGCTGGCCGCCGCAAGACCCAGCGTTTTGGTGGGAATCTCCCTGCGAGTGCGCAGCCAGAGCCCAGCAAGAACACCCATCAAAGCCGTTCCCACGGCGGGCAGATCGCTCAACAGGCCTTCAGGATCGCGCACATTGTGATCCGGCGAGTAGAGATACAGATGATACGGAAACAGGTGCCGGTCGATCCATGACACCAGGTTCTGCGTCATGTCCATGAAAGGGACATCGCGTCCCGGCATGCCGACCCCGGGAATGGGCACCCATCGCAGCAGGATCCAGTACCCGACGAGGGCGCCCACCAGCGCCGCGACCTTCGTCCAGGCCCGCTGATCCCACAGGTAAAAGAGGCCGACGGCTAAATAACACACCGCGATCCTCTGCAGCACCCCGTAGAAGCGCATGTGCGCAAGATGGAAAAACGGGAAGCTGTTCACGATGATGCCGAGCAGGATGAGGACGATGGTGCGCTGCACCGTGTGAAGCGCAAGTTTGCCGCGGGAGTCGCCTCGCGACAGGCGCGCATCGAATGCGAAAACCACCGAAACGCCCACCACGAAAACAAACGTCGGGAAGACAAGGTCGGTCGGCGTCAGCCCATTCCAGTTGGCGTGATTCATGAAGCGCCACGAGCCGGAGCCGCCGTTGTTGTTCACCATGATCATGAACGCAATGGTGATGCCGCGCGCCACATCGAGCGACAGAAGACGCTTGATGGGCGACTTCGTGGGCGCCGGAACCGTAGTTGCAGCGGGAGAAGGGGCAACGGATGGATTGGCCATTTGAATCAGTTCTCCGGTCGAGCCGACAAAACCTTGCACTTACGCTACGCGCATCAGGGGCTATTCGCCAAGTGGCGCGAGATATCCGCCGCGCCCGGAGCCGGCCACGAAAATAGAAGGCCCGGACCATTGCGGTCCGGGCCGGTTTTTGATCACCAGCAAAGCCGGTGCGTCAGTTGCTCACGATCAGCGTCACCGTCGTCGTGTGAGACGTCGATCCGCTGGTGCCCTTCACCGTAATGATGTGGCTTCCTGTCGATGCGTGCTTGCCCACGGTGATCTTCATCGTAGAGCTGCCTGCGCCTGTGATCGAAGCCGGAGTGAAGGATACAGAATTCTGGCTGCCCTCGCCCGATGCCGAGAGTGTAATCGTTCCCGAGAAGCCGCCGGTGATGGCGGAGGAGATGCTCACCGAGCCGGAACTGCTGCGGGCGATCGTGATCGATGTCGGCGACGCGCTCAGCGAGAATCCCGCTGTCACGCCGGTCACCGTAAGAGAAACGGTGGTGGTGTGTGTAGTGCCGTCACTGCCCTTGCCGGTCACTGTGATCGGATAGGTGTTGGCTGCAACGCTCGAGGCCACGGTGATCGACATCGACGAAGTACCGGTGCCTGTGATCGACCCCGGAGAGAACGTGACATTCACTCCCGTTGGCTGGCCGGAAGCAGACAACGTAACCGCGTCGCCATAACCGCCCACAACCGTACTCGTGATCGTCGACCCGCCCGAGCCACCCTGAGCGATCGTGACGGACGTGGGAGAAGCCGAGAGACTGAAGTCAGGCTGTTGCGGCCCCGACAGTGCCGCAATCAGTCCCGCATTCGGGCTGCCCCAGCCGGTGACGAGATCGAACCCTGTCACTGCCGAGTAGCTTCCCGAGGTGCCGCTCGTGACGTCATGGAAATCCGCGGAGTACGCTGCGCTCAACGATCCTCCGGAGACGTTCTGCCCGTAAATCGTCGGATTAAGGAATCCGAGAAGGCCTTGGCTGTTGGCAATCCGCTGCTGGTTCACGAGCGCGATGTAGCCCGCCCACATGGGCGCCGCAAAACTGGTTCCACCATAGAGGTTCGCATTGCAGGTGGTCTGGTCTGCGCACGTGTAGAAGGTGAAGTTTGCGTTGGCCGCAACGTCAGGCCCGTTGCGCAGCGTGGTCGAGCCCTTGTTGCTGGAGGTGATCACGCCCGCAAGCTGCTGCCATGCAGGAATGGCGATGCCATCCGGGCTGATGCCGCCGCCGCTGTCGGCCCACGCCGTCTCAGACTGCCATGGTCCGCCCGCGCTCGCGGTGACCAGGTCTGTGCCGCCGACCGACACCACGTTGGCGTCGTCGGCCGGCCATGCGGCCGCACTGCCGCTGGCCTTCCAGGTCGAGTCATCACCCGACGCCGCAAAGAAGTTCTGGCCCTGCATCGCCATCTGCTGGAAGTAGGGATCCAGCGTGCTGGGATCGACAGGCGACCAGCCCCACGAGCAACCAATCGTAGTCGGCAAAGGATTGTGCGACACCATCGCGCTGATAATCGCTGTATCGCTGTTGCCGATGTACATCACCAGGCTGCTCAAACCTGGAGCCATGCCGAGAGCCTGCGTCATATCGAGAGTCTGCTCGGTATCGTCGCAGCGGCTGGAGCGGTACACGCAGCTCGTGCTGGTTCCGTCGGTGGAGAGCAGCGTGATCGGCACATTGTTCGTCTGCTTCACGTTGCTGTAGTAGGTATTCAGATCCGCCAGGTCCGTGCCCAGAAACTCCCAGAGACCGAGGTTCTGTCCCGCGCCATTCAGTGACCCGCTCCCGTAGTAGGCCGCGCGCATATCGCTGCCGAGGAACGAAGCCGATGGACCCGAGCCGGTCGTGGCGTGCGAAACAACCTTGTCGGCATCGATGCCGTGAGCCGCGGCATAGTCATTCTTGTTCACCAGCAAGGGCCGGGGAATCGAATAGTTGTCGAGGCCCGAGATGTGCCAGAGATTGAAAGGCAGATCCATCCTCGGCTCGCTGTCGGGCCCATAGAATTCGCGATTCTCTGAGGGATGGCGGTAGGTACGCATGTTGACGTGAAGGGCGGCTTCGATATTGCCCACTGTGCCTTTCACCTGCACGTCGCGACCGTAGAACGAGCCGCCCGTCACTTCCAATCCATATGTCTTCGCAAAACGCACAACCGTGTCGTAGTCATCCTGGGTGGGGCCAAATCGTGCCGCGAATTCCTCAGGAGTAAGGAACTGCCGGTAAGAGGGGCTATACGGGTTGTAAACATCCTTCAGCAAGCTTTCGAGGCCGGCAGCGTCCCGGAGTGGCAGAACAAGATCAAGCTGCAGCACCTGGTTCGAGGGGAGGCGCCCGGTGGACTGCGCCCGGCCATTGCGGATTGCGTCGCGCACGTGATGGGTCATGACAGACTGCGCCTGGCAAGCGATCGCAGCGCAAGACACAATCGCGGCGATGGAAAACACAACGTTCCTCGGTCGAATCACAAATTCTCCTTTTTGCAGGGAAACGGGGAAACTGCAACCTTAATATGCCGAGGACAGCTTTTCGGCGTTGCTGCATTTTCCGGGATTGGAAGCAGAAATGTCCATAAAAATGGAGGTAAACATCTCGGTCTTTTCCGTTACCTTAGGGCGCACCGAAGTGCTCTTGAAAACCGCCTCCGGGATAGGCCTGCCCCGCGGCCCCAGCCGTGCCTTTTCTGGCGCGCGCTGCTACACTCCCCCTTCAGGGAAAATTCGAAAATTCAGTCATCTGTGAGGCGTTGGCATGCCCGAATTCGAGCCGTTTGTCCCACCCAGCGAAGCTCCGCCGGAGTTCACGCTGCGCGCCATCCTTCTCGGCAGTTTCTTCGGACTCGTTTTCGGCGCGGTGACGGTGTATGTGGGCTTGCGGGCCGGGCTTACGGTGGCCGCATCGATACCGATTGCGGTGCTTTCCATCAGTATTCTCAGGGCCTTCGGACGCGCCTCCATCCTCGAAAACAACATCGTTCAGACCACCGGAAACGCGGGCCAGTCGATTGCCTCCGGCGTCATCTTCACCCTGCCCGCCCTGGTGTTCCTGGGATTCGAACTGGAATACGCGCGCATCTTCATGCTGGCACTCATCGGCGGATGGCTGGGCGTGCTCTTCATGATCCCATTGCGTCGCCAGCTCATTGTGAAAGAGCACGGCGCGCTGCCCTATCCCGAAGGAACGGCTTGCGCAGACGTCCTGATCGCGGGCGAAAAAGGCGGATCGCTCGCCAGCCGGGTCTTTCTCGGGCTGGGGCTGGGTGGCGTCTACACGTTTTTGCAGAACAAGAACCTGCTCGCCGTCTGGCCCAGTTCGCCCGAGTATCAACCGGACTTCGGTCCTCAGCATGTGCTGAAAGGCGCTGCGATCAATGCCGATGCGACCTCGGAATACCTCGGCGTTGGCTATATCATCGGCTCACGCGTAGCCGGAGTCATTTTTGCTGGCGGCGTCTTTTCGTGGCTCGTGGTCATGCCGCTGATCTACTTCTTCGGCAAGGACCTGCCCCACCCCGTGTATCCCGGGCAAGCACCAATCGCCTCGATGGGCCCCAGCGACTTGTGGGCCGCCTATATCAAGCCGATGGGCGCAGGCGCCGTAGCCGCCGCGGGATTGATCACGCTCCTCAAAACGCTGCCGACCATCTGGAGCGCCCTGACTGCCGGCCTCAAAAACGTGCGCTCCAATGGCGAAACAGAAAAGGCCACTACGATCCGCACCGAAAATGATCTGTCGATGACCGTCGTGCTCATCGGCTCTCTCCTCATCGTCGCCTGCATGTTTATCTTCCTCGAGTTCAAGCCGGTGCCGGGCGCGTTTGTCGGCTGGCCCGCCAATCTTGCCGCGTCCATCCTCGTCGTCATTTTCGGATTTCTCTTCGTCACGGTCAGCTCCCGCATCGTCGGCTTGGTCGGCTCATCGGCAAGCCCCGTCTCGGGCATGACCATCGCAACCTTGATGGCCACCGCGGCCGTGTTCCTCGTCCAGGGATGGACAGCGCCTGCCTTCGGCGCTCTTGCAATCACCATTGGTGGCGTCGTCTGCATTGCCGCATCGAACTCTGGCGATACCTCGCAGGATCTAAAGACCGGCTATATCGTCGGATCAACGCCACGGCTCCAGCAGATCGCCCTCATGATCGGCGTAGTGGTCTCGACCGTCGTCATCGGATCGACCCTCAACCTGATGAACACCGGCCTTCAGGAGTTCCACGCGGCTGCACAGCCGTGGGACCTGAACGCTCCTCACGCCGGCGTCTCCATTCAGGCCGATACGCACCACCTGCCCAATGACTTCAAAGTGATCGAGCCGGACGGCAAGACCCTGACGACGCACCACAAGTCGGAGTACGTCCTGCTCAACGCCATCGGTTCAACCGAGTTGCAGGACGGCAAGTATCTCTACTCGCCGGCAACCGGAAAGATCGAGGTGCATTGGGTGCAAGGCATTGGGTCGGCCAGCGCTCCCGCTCCGCAAGCCCGGCTGATGGCGACCGTCATCAATGGCATCCTGAGCCGCAAACTGCCCTGGGGACTCGTGCTGCTGGGAGTCTCGCTGGTGATTGCCGTGGAATTGCTGGGCATTCGATCGCTCACCTTCGCGGTAGGCGCCTATCTCCCCATCGGCACCACCTTGCCGATCTTCGTTGGCGGCGTTGTCCGCTGGCTCGTAGATCGCGCAGCTGCGCGTGCCGGCGAGCAGGACGCCGACAGCGAAATTTCGTCGGGCTCGCTCTTCGCTTCAGGCCTGATCGCCGCTGGCGGCATCGCGGGATTGATCGGCGTTGCGCTGAAGGCCGCGGAAGCTACCTACTATGACAATCGCGACCTGCTGAACGTTCCGCACACCTTCCTCGATAACACCTGGGTCTCCGTGATCGGATTCGGGCTCCTGGCCTATTCGCTTTATTACTTCGCCCGAAAGCCGCTGAAAAAGTGAATGCCTGCCCTAAGGCAGGCACGAAGCCGCGAAGATCCTGGCGGGATACCGATGGCTGGCGAGCTAGCGGTGCAGATGCATCAGATGCCAGACCCCCTGCCACAGCCCATAGAGGATAATCCCCATCCCGATTTCGAGAAGGATTCCAACTAAGAGGCCTCGCGTCCAGTTCAGGCCTTCTCTTCGCGACGCAAGTTCGCGTTCTTCGTGCGAAGCGGCAGCAGAGTTCATCTCCGGCGCGGCCATCAGTGGCCCGCGGTAAACGGCCGGGTTCGAGATTGAAAGAAGGGTGTCGAGATCCAGGTTGTCGATGGTTGAAACTGCCACTATGCACTCCTCTGAGATGGTTTCTCGGCAACTCAACAAAGTCGGTCAGCGGTAGCCCGCCCCGATGATGGATTGTCGTGCAATCGTTCCCAGAGATATGTGATTTATATCACCCCTTCGAAAATGCGCAACTACATTTTGTAAACCCATTTTGCAGGCGCATTTTCTGGCCCCGCGTCACCCAAACCCAAACGGCCTGGCGGCCTTTGCTAGCCGTCGATTTTGGCCCTCCGAAACTCCGGCGCAGACCGGCCTTCTTGACACGGACGGGCGGCGGAGCTAGAAGGAATGTGCCTTCGAAATGCTGATTCGCGTGTGCGCTGTTCGCGCCTGCCATTGGACCGGGTGCGGTCGGCAATCAGTTTCCACGAAAAGGAATACAAACATGGAGAAACATTTGTTCTCGCGACGTTCTTTTTTGCAGACGACCGCCGGAGCTGCCGGAGCCTCTCTGGTTCCGGGGTCGCTGTTTCTGGGGCCGGATGAATCCTATGCGGCAGGCCAGGCTGCGCCCAGCGATACCGTTCGGTTCGGCATCGTGGGTGTCGGCATGGAAGGCAGCGGCCTGCTCACCACCGCAGTTCAACTGAAAGGCGTGGAGTGCGTGGCTGCGGCCGATCTCTACGATGGCCGCCACACATTGGCGCAGGAAATTGTCGGCAAGCCAATCAGAACAACCCGGCGCTACCAGGAGCTGCTCGACTCGAAAGACATCGACGCGATCATCGTCGCGGTGCCCGACCACTGGCACAAACAGGTCGTCGTGGATGCGCTCGCCGCAGGCAAGGATGTCTACTGCGAGAAACCCATGTCGCACAGCCCTGCGGACGGGCTGGCGATGGTAGCCGCAGCGAAAAAAACCGATCGCCTCGTGCAGATCGGCGCGCAGAGAACAAGCTCTCTCCTCTGCGCGAAGGCCAAAGAGTGGATCGACGACGGCAAGATCGGCGACCTCAACCTTGTCGAAGCCACCATGGGCCGCAACGATCCGACCGGCTGCTGGGAGTATCCGCCGCCGCCCGACCTGTCGCCCGAAAACCTCGATTGGGATACCTGGCAAGGGACCGTCCCCAAGAAGCCCTTCGACCCTCTCACCTTTGCGCGCTGGCGCTGCTGGAAGGAATACGGCACCGGCGTGGCCGGCGACCTGCTCGTCCACCTGATCAGCGGAATGAATTTCGTGCTCGGCCAGAACGAAGCTCCAAAGCGCGTATCGGCGCTGGGAGGCATCTTCCACTGGAAAGACGGCCGCAATATGCCCGACGTGCACGCGGTGCTCTTCGAGTACAGCAAGGCTCCCGTGTACATGCGGCTCTCGCTGGCCTGCGAATCGAGCGAAGTAACCCGCTTCCAGGGACCGAAGGGCATGATCGAGCTGCGCGAATTCAGCGTTTCGCTTTCGCAGCAGGCAGGTGTCGATACTTCACCCAGCTACTACGCCGCTTCGTATCCCGCCAAGATGCGGGACGCCTATACAAAGCAGTGGCATGAGGAACACGATCCGGTGCCGGGCAAGGAGCCCATGCTTGAAACCATTACCTACAACGGCAACGACTATGACGACCTGCGCCCGCACTTGTGGAAGTTCTTCCAGGCCGTGCGTTCGCGCCAGCCGCTCGTGCAGGACGCGGTCTTTGGTCACCACGCTGCCCTCGCCTGTCATATGGCCAACGAATCGTACTTCCGCAAAAGCGCGGTCGAGTGGGACGAGAGTTCCGGAACCATCAAAACGCTGTGATCGATGCAAAGGAAAGAGAGCCGCATGAGAACGAAAAAAGCGCTTGTTGCAATTGCTGTCGCTGCGTTGTCACTGCTTTCGTGGAGCGCTGGCCGCGCACAGGAGACTCAGGAGCCGGCAACGGATAAACCGGTAAGTGTATCGAGCGCTGCGTCGAAGGCGTTCATGGGCCGGTGGGACCTCACGCTGAAGGGTCCGGACCGCGATTATCCGTCATGGCTTGAACTGCATGAAAAAGACGGTGAGGTCTATGCCTGGTTTACCGGCCGCTGGGGCAATGCCCGTCCTCTCCCCAAGGTTGACTTCACCCCGGGCCATGTCACGTTCGTTTCTCCGAAAGAAGAAGAATCGACCAAGACCGACGTTGTTTTCTCGGGCGCGCTGAAAGGCGGCACACTGTCGGGAACCATCGCCGGGATGAACGGTTCAACCTGGAAATGGACCGGCGTTCGGGCGCCGAAATTGACGCGTCCAAAGACTCCACCGGAGTGGGGCGATCCGATCCCCCTCTTCGATGGCAAGGACCTGGCAGGATGGCACATGTCGAGTCCCGGACAACCAGCATGGACCGTGGAAGATGGCAATCTCGTGACCCCGGGAAACGGACCCGAACTGATCAGCGATGCGAAGTTCCAGGATTTCAAGCTGCACGTAGAATTCAATTGCGGTGTGAATGCCAACAGCGGCGTTTACCTCCGCGGTCGCTACGAAGTGCAAATCGAGACCGAGTCCCAGAACGAGCCGGCAAGCCACCACACGGGTGGCGTGTACGGGTTTATTGCACCCACACCGGAACTGGAGCGCCAGCCCGACGTCTGGCAGACGTTCGATATCACCCTGATTGGCCGGCGGGTAACCGTTGTTCAAAACGGCAGGGCCGTGATCTCCGATCGCGAGATTCCCGGGATCACCGGCGGCGCGGTGGATAGCCATGAGGCCGAGCCGGGGCCGATCTACTTGCAGGGCAGCGAAAAAGGCCACGTGAAATTTCGCAAGATCGTGATCACGCCGGCGAAACCACCGGGCACCGACGACGAGAAAACCGATCAACCCGACAAGAAGTAAGGATCAGTTGGCAAGATCAGCGCCGCGTTTTCGAAAGATGACTTTCAATTCGCGGCGCCAGTCTTCCCCGAGCGCAATAAGTTCCCATTCCACTTCGGGCGAGATGTAGCGGAGGACGGGCTCGTTCGCGGGGTGAATGCGAAGCGCGGGCGCGGCCAGCAGCAAGCGCGGCGGCAAGACCGAAACTTCGGCGCCTGCAAAATAGCCTTGCCGCTCGAATGCCGAGAGTGGCTTTCCGCCGCTCACAGACTGTCGATCGGCGTTCAGCACGCGCACGCGAATCCAATAATCGAGCGCCTGCAAGGGCAGGTGCAGATCCTCATCCGCCTTCAATTCCACAACCGCCAGGCGTCCGCTCCGGTCCAGCGTAAGCAGATCGAGCATGCCGCGATCCCCGCCGGAGAGCGCAGGCACCTGTGTGTAGAGAACATCGCCGCGCAGATTCGGCAGCAGCTCGCCGATATGGGCCCGCAAGCGCGATTCGAGCCATCGCTCCGGCTGCATGCGAAAGAGCGGATCCGCATGGGAACCGTCGGAATAGCGGCTCAGAAACAGCCGCCGGAAAAGCTCGGCGCACGCATCCCGGTTTTCCTCCGTGAGTGGAGTTTCATTGGCTCCTGCGCCAAACGTGATCTCATCCTGTTGTGCAAACGAATGAGCCACACCGCCTCGCCGCACGCGCGCGAATTCAAGCCCATGCAACAGCAATCCAACCTCCGTCGCGGAGCGTGGCCGGATCTCGACGCGTTCGTGCGCCGTAGACGGGACGAGATCCATCAGCTGATCGATGCCGGCCCGGCAACGTTCGATCGCCGCCGATGATGAGAACGCATGCACAAGATGTGCATCGAGGTTCCCGATGTCGCGAAACTCGATTTGCTCCAACTCTTCCGTGCGCTGGTCAAGGGCATAGAGTTCAAACTCGGCTGCAGCATGATTCAGCCACGCCATCCGCTCCGCGGTCGTCCGCCATGCTCCGGCAGGCACGATCACCTTCAGTCCCCCGAAGTGCCGGCGGCTGCCGGCGTGTTTGCGGCAGTAATCGAGCCACAAGATGCCCACGGTCAGGATGCCGTCGATGGTTGCTGCCGGCTCGGATTCGCTGACACCGATCACCGCCTGCGCGCCAGTCCCATGAAGCAAACGGCCGCGCACATAAGCGGGACCAAAACTATGCTCGAGATCCATCGCCGATCGCATGCCGTCGACCTTTGCGCCGATGAATGTGCGCGCGAGTGCGCGCTCCAGCAGATGCTGGTAATTGCGGCGTGCGCTGTCACGCGCTGTGGGCGTGCGGCGATCGCTCGAAGCAACAAGCTCAAGAACCTGCGGCTTGCTCGCACCCATCCGTCGCGTCGAGAGCCGCAGGCATTGCGAGCGTACCTGCACGTCGATCACCGTGCGAACCAGGTTGCGATCGTCGCTCCACAACTGCAGCAGGCAGCGTCCGTGCGACTCTTTTACGCTGTAGTGCGCTCTGCGCATCTCGAACAGCACGCGGCCTTCTTCGAGGATGGCCGCGCCGGGATGCTCGACGAGATAATTGTCGATCTCCTCGACGAGCTGGCCCACATGCGGCTCACATTCGGTCGGGCACATGGCGCGTTACCAGCCCATGCGCGCCCGCAGGTGCGTGATGTGGGCGGTGTGGTGCAGCGCGTGCCACGCGTAAAGTGCAAGCGCCACGTCCAGGGTCTGCGGACCGCGCTCCGGATGGTTGAAACCGCGCCGGAAATCCGCTTCGGATAGGTCCTCGAGCAGCGCAGCCCAGCGCGCGTGCAATCCTGAGATGAAGGCCAGAGACGGAGCCAGTTCCATGCGACTGTCTCCAAGATTCGCCCATGCGGCTTCGTCGTAGGGCTTGATGGTCGGCCAGTCCTCGGTGAGCGCCAGCTTGAACCGAACATAAGAATTGGCGTGGCTGTCGGCCACGTGATGGACAACCTGGCGCGCCGTCCAGCCGCTTTCGCGATACGGGGTATCAAGTTGCGCGCCCGATAAACCGGCAACCGCATCGTTCAGCTTGCCCGGCAGGTCCCGCAGCGTTTGAATATGCGCAGCACGAATGTCCGCGGAAAACGTCGCCGGTGGAATGAATTGTCCTATGGGATAACGCAGATCGTCCAAGTCGTTCATGGCCCGAATTCAATTCTAGCTTGCACGCTCCCGGCTGGGCAAAAACATGCGCGATGCCGCGCAGAGCTACAGGTGGAAGTGGTGCTTTTTCTGGCTCTTCATCTTGCTGTGCTTTAGATAGGGGTTTTTAGGATGAATGGCCTGAGGATGATTGGCTTTCGCATGCAAAGCCTTGGGATGATGTCCCACAATGGGCTCGCCAAACGCCGGAGCCGCACACACCATCGCCAGGACTGCCGAGGCTATGAGTTTCTTCATGGCCCGAATGTAGCACGAACTTCCGGGTGACGGAAGCAGGTAATTCCTGTCTGGATCACCGGAAGTACCCGGGCGGGCGCAGCAGGCCTGAAGCCTGCTGCGGAGAGGGCAAATGGCTTGAAAGAGATCTAGGCTTTGTGGTGGTGATGATGGTGGTGATGGTGATGATGGACGGCAGCAAACGAAGGTGTAGCGGCGGCGAGAACCCCGAGCAACAGTACTGCAAAAACGAGCTTCTTCATAGCCAGAATGTAGCACGAAGCGTTGTGCAAGACCCGGCGGAAACAAGCCGGCATCAAGAGTGAAACGGTACCAAGGGCACGCCTGATCCACAAGTACGCCGAGGCGTAAACTATAAGTACGATGAGTTTCCCTGAACCTTCCCCCGTCCCCAGCCACAAGCGCTACTTCTTCGAGAAATTCGGCATCACGGAGCGCCTGCTGGAGCGCTGCCTCGGCGAGGCCCTCTCAGCGGGCGGGGACTATGCCGACCTTTATTTCGAGTCCGTCACGGCAACCTCGCTCGGCGTGGATGAGCAAATCGTGAAATCCGCCAGCCAGGGAACCAGCGCGGGTTGCGGCATCCGCGTATTGAGCGGCGAGCGCACCGGCTATGCCTATACCGACAACCTCAGCCCCGAACGCCTGCTGCACGCCGCCAAAACCGCGGCGCTCATCGCCTCCGGACCGGCGAAACAGCCGATCCAGGCATTGACCGAGGCTCCGGCAGCGAACCTTTATCCCGTTCCGCTCGGCGGATTTGACCTCGACCTTGCCGCGCGGCTCGAACTCATTCTGAAAGCGGATCGTGCGGCACGAGCCTTCGATTCCCGCGTCGTGCAGGTGCGCGCCGGATACAGCGAAGAACTCCGCCGCATCCTGATCGCCGGTTCCGATGGCGCGTTTGCCAGCGACACGCAGCCGCTCTGCCGCCTCAACGTCTTCGTCATTACAAAGGAAGGCGCGCTCTCCACCAAGGGCGTGGCAGGCGCAGGCGGGCGGGCCGGCCTGGAGCAGTTTGTGGGCTCAAAAAGCCCCGAGCACCTGGCCCAGGAAGCCGCCCGCGGTGCGATTCTGCAACTCGGAGCCGTACCGGCGCCCGCAGGCGAAATGCAGGTTGTCCTGGGACCTGGATGGCCGGGAATCCTCCTCCACGAAGCCGTCGGCCACGGCCTCGAAGCCGACTTCAACCGGAAAAAAACATCCGCATTCTCAGGCCTGATCGGGCAACCGGTCGCCAGCCCCAAGGTGACGGTCGTCGACAATGGCACGATGGCCGGCCGGCGCGGATCGCTCAACGTCGACGACGAGGGCTCGGCGACCCAGGAGACTGTCCTGATCGAAGGCGGTGTGCTGAAAGGCTACCTGTCAGACAAGCTTTCGGCTCGCCTCATGGGCATGGCAAACACCGGCTCGGGCCGCCGCGAAAATTACCAGTGCATCCCCATGCCGCGCATGACCAACACCTACATGCTCGCCGGCGACGACGATCCGCAGGACATCCTCCGGTCCGTCAAGAAAGGGCTCTACGCGGTGAACTTCGGGGGCGGGCAAGTGGACATCACCAACGGCAAATTCGTCTTTTCCGCGTCCGAGGCCTACCTGATTGAAGACGGCAAAGTCACGGCGCCCGTGCGCGACGCCACGCTCATCGGCAACGGTCCCGAGGCGCTCAAATACGTGTCGATGGTCGGCAACGACCTCAAGCTCGACGAGGGCATCGGCACCTGCGGCAAGGATGGACAGAGCGTTCCCGTGGGCGTGGGCATGCCAACCATCAAACTCGACCGCATGACCGTCGGCGGAACCGGTCGGTAGACCAAGCTCGCCCGTCCAGTCCGCCTTGAGCTCCGCTCAGCCCAGCATCGACGCAATCACCTCGGGCGACCCCGCCAGCGCGGCATCGATCTGGCTCTGATCCTTGCCGCCGGCTTCAGCCATGTCGGGCTTCCCACCGCCCGAGCCGCCGACGGTTTTTGCGACCGCGCCAACCAGCTTCCCGGCCTGAATGCGCTTCACCAGGCCCGGCGTGACTCCTGCGATGAGCGCAACCTTGCCTTCGGGCTGCGCCGAGCCCAGCACCACCACGCCCTCGCCCACCTTCTGCTTCAGGTTGTCGACCAGCGTGCGCAACTGCCCGCGCTCCAGGTTGTCTGCCCGATGCGTCACGACCTTCACGCCTTTCACATCCACCGCCCGCGCAATCGATTCATCCAGGCCGCCGGCCGCCGACTTCATCCGCGCTTCTTCCAGCTCGCGGCGAAGATGCTTGAGCTCGTCCTCCTGCGCCGCCAGCCTGGCGCGAAGTCCCTCGGAAAGATTTCCATCCGGCGTTCCCGCCACCTGCGCGGCAACCTGGGCCACCGCGAAATCGCGGCGGAAGGTGTCGAGCGAGCCCATCCCGCTGATGGCCTCGACGCGGCGCACGCCGGACGACACCGAGCTCTCGCTGGTGAGCTTCAGCAGCCCGATCTCCCCGGTGGCGCTGGTGTGCGTGCCGCCGCAAAGCTCGGTCGAGAAGCCATCCGACAACTTCACCACGCGCACCTTGTCGCCGTACTTCTCGCCGAATAGCGCCATCGCGTGATACTCGTTCACGGCCACGTCGATAGGCACGTCTTCCAGTGTTTCGACTTTCGCGTTCGACAGCACTTCGCGGTTCACGATGTCTTCAATGTCCTGCAACTCTTCATCGGCCACTTGCGCGAAATGCGAGAAATCGAAGCGCAGCCGCGTGGGCTCGACCGACGAGCCGGCCTGCTTGACGTGCGTGCCCAGAACTTGTCTCAACGCCGCGTGCAGCAGGTGCGTGCCGGTATGGTTCCGGCGGATGGCATCGCGGCGCACTCCGTCGACGACGGTATTGACGCGATCGCCGACCGCGAGAGGCTGCTTGAGCACCGCCTTGTGCGCGCGCACGCCCTGAACCGGCAGCACACATCCGGTAATCTCGGCAACCGTGGCATTGCCGTCAACAGACAGGAACCATCCCGTGTCGCCCACCTGGCCGCCCGAATCGCCGTAGAAACTGGTGTGGTCGAGCACCACCTCGACTGCATCGCCCGCTGCCGCCGCGGGAACGCCTGCCCCGTTCTTCACGATGGCAAGCACTTCGCAGTTCGACGAAGTCAGCTGGCGATAGCCTTCGAAAACCGTCTTCGGCAGATCGCGGAATGCGGGGCTGGCTGTCTTCTGGCTGCCACCCTTCCACGAAGCGCGAGCGCGAGCCTGCTCTTCCGCGCGAGCGGCCTCGAAGCCGGCATCGTCGAATTTTACCCCGGCGTCGCGAGCCGCATCGACCATGAAATCGAGCGGTAGCCCAAATGTCTCGTAGAGGTGAAACGCCTTGGCGCCCGTGAAGTCGCTCTTGAGTTCTTCATTCAGTCGGGTGAGTCCGACCTTCAGCACGCGATCGAACTGTTTTTCCTCTGCCAGCACCACCTTCGAAATCCGATCCGCCGCATCCACCAGCTCGGGATAGGCGCCCTGCATCAAATCGCGCACGGCATAGACCATCTGGTACATGAACGGCTTTTCCTGCCCCAGCAAACGCCCGTGCCGGATGCCGCGGCGCAGAATCTTGCGCAACACGTAGCCGCGGCCCTCGTTCGAGGGCAGCACGCCGTCGTTGATCAGGAACGTTGCAGCGCGGGCGTGGTCAGCGATGATGCGCAGGCTGGCGTTTCCGGTAAGGTCAGAGATGCCCTCAGGGGCTAAAGCCCCGATTTTTTTACCGCCATTTTCGGCACGACTGAAGTCGTGCCCCTTCAATGCTGCGGTCTCGCTAACTTGCTGACTCGCTGACTTGCGAACTTGCTGTCCGGTCAGCTCCGCTGCTTTTCGGATCAGCGGCGTAAACAAATCTGTCTCAAAGTTGCTGATCTTGCCTTGCAGAACGGCGGCCACGCGCTCGAGGCCCATCCCCGTGTCGATCGAGGGCTTCGGCAGCGGCGTCAGCTTGTACGTCGTCAGCTTCGTCGCCGGATCGACGACCGCCGAGCGATCGAACTGCATGAAGACCAGGTTCCAGATCTCCACGTAGCGGGCCTCGTCCTGTCCAAACGGCTTGTCGACGCCCGGCGTCTCGGCGGCCTCGATCCCCATGTCGTAGAAAATCTCACTGCACGGCCCGCAGGGGCCGGTCTCGCCCATCTGCCAGAAATTGTCCTTCAATCCGTATTCGCCGATGCGCTCCTTCGGCACGCCCACGTCCATCCAGTAGCGCTCGGCCTCGTCGTCGCGCGGCACGCCGTCAGCGCCTTCGAAGATGGTCACGTAAAGACGGTCCTTGGGAATGCCCATCCACTCGGGGCTCGTGACCAGTTCCCACGCAAAGGCGATTGCATCCTTCTTGAAATAATCGCCGAACGAGAAGTTCCCCAGCATCTCGAAGAAGGTATGGTGGCGGCGGGTAAAGCCCACGTTCTCAAGGTCGTTGTGCTTGCCGCCCGCGCGCACGCATTTTTGCGAAGTGGTGGCCCGGCTGTAGCCGCGCTTCTCCGCGCCCAGAAAAAGGTCCTTGAACTGGTTCATGCCAGCGTTGGCAAACAACAGCGTGGGATCGTTGTGCGGCACCAGCGAGGACGAGTGCACGCGGCGGTGCCCCTTCGTCTCAAAAAAGCGCAAAAACAGCTCGCGAATTTCGTTTCCTGATCGAACTTGCATGTCCTTTCCAGTGTAATGGGAATGGAAGCAACGGCGAAGCTGCCGGTGATTCGCGCGGTCGCGCCCCGTGGCAGTGGCCGCGCGTCTCCTCGTCACTCTGTGGAACGCTCCGCGCCGGATCGCATCTAACCAATGAATCACAAGGAGGTCAGAGTGGAACAGGTTGGTCTTTTAGCGCTTCTTGAAGCCAAACCCGGCAAGGAACAGGAACTGGCAGCCTTTCTCGAATCCGCGCTGCCCCTGGCCGTGCAGGAGCAGCAGACGGTCGCGTGGTATGCCCTCAAGCTCAGCCCCGCACGCTACGCGATCTTCGACACGTTCGAAGACGAAGGCGGCCGCAGTGCCCACCTCTCGGGAGACATTGCAAAGGCGCTTTTCGCGAAAGCCGATGAACTGCTCGCCAGGCCTCCGCAGGTTGATAGCCTCGAAATCCTCGCGCTCAAGCCTCGTGGTACGCCCGTATCCGCCTGAGCCACCACCCTCAATCCACCTGGAACACCGGGCCGCGCAACCTCGATCAGAATTCGGCTTCGCTCTTTCGGCTGCCCGGCGGATGCTGGATTCCGCACAAAGCGGGGCGAAAAGCACTGCCACATCCGGGCCCGAATGGCGTCTACTCAACTAACGACTGAGCACTCCGCTGAAAGGTTGCAATGCTCCCTATCGCCCGAACACTCTCCGCGCTCATGTTCCTGTTCCCGCTCGCAGGCTATTCGCAGCCATGGCGCGCGCCGCAAGGGATCGCGACCACCCGCACGTTATCGATCGGCGGCGGCACAATCGAAGTCGACTTCGCCAAGGGCCCTCCGCTCGACCTGACCAACGACCAGGTGATGCAGCATATCCGCATGGCGGCGACGGCGGTGGCGACATACTATGGGCGATTTCCCTTAAGCCACGACCGCATCCTTGTCATTCCGGTGGAGGGCGAGCGCCGCGAGGCGATCCAAGGCACCACGTGGGGCGACATGGACGGGGCGCAGGGATTCACGCGGCTGCGCATCGCCCAGCACGCCACGATGCAGGATATGGCCGAGGACTGGGTCACCACGCACGAGCTGGTCCACGGAGCCTTTCCCAGCATGCCCGATGATCAGCATTGGATTGAAGAGGGCCTGGCCACCTACATCGAACCGCTGGCGCGCGTGATGACCGGCGAGTTGCAGGCGCGCAAAGTGTGGGCCGACATGGTCGACGGCATGCCCAAAGGCGAGCCGGAACCGGGCGACGAAGGCATCGATCGCACCCACACCTGGGGTCGCACTTACTGGGGCGGCGGGCTCTTCTGCTTCGTGGCCGACGTCGAAATCAGACGGCAAACCGGCAACCGCAAAGGCCTGCGCGATGCGCTGAAGGCCATCGTCGCCGCCGGCGGCACCATCGACCACAACTGGGACCTGCCGCGGGCCCTCGCGGTCGGCGACCGTGCCACCGGCACGCACGTGCTAAGCGACATGTACGCGAAGTGGAAGAACGCGCCCGTCGAGGTCGATTTGCCGAAGCTGTGGAATGAGCTGGGCGTTCGCATGACCGCCAATGGAATCGAGTTCCAGGACAACGCGCCGCTCGCGAACGTGCGCGAATCGATTGCGGGCAACCGAAAGCAGCAGGCCGCGACCGAGAGCGGACGATAAGCCTGCATTCGATCACTCGCCGCCTTCCCCATCCATGACGCAGTTGCATCGCGTCATGGGTGGGATAGACAAACAGCCATCACTCCTCGCCCGTCTCTTCCCTGACATTCTCGAGTGCGCTCAACTCCTCGTCGGGCACCTCCCATTGCCGCAGAATCTTGTAGATCACGCCGGTCGAAAAGCCCGCCGTCACCAGCCGCCGCATCACTCGCGCCGTTTGTTTCTCATTTGCCGGTTTGGCGATGCGCTTGCGCTCCAGATACTGGCGCGCGAGCTTCTCTTCGTCCACCTGCGCGTAACCGGCGTCGATGGTCTTTTCGGTAAGAGCTGACGAGATGCCTTTCTGGCGCAGCGTCTGCCGCACACGGCGCTGCCCGAACTTCTCATTCTCGCGGCGCAGGCGGGCGTAGGTCTCGGCATATGCCGCATCGTCGAGGTAGCGCTTTTCCTTGAGGCGCGCAATCACGGCGGCAATCGCTGCTTCACCGCGCTCGCCCGGCTCGGCACGCTGCTGTAATAGGCGACGCAGCTCGGCCACCGTGCGCATGTGCCGCCCCAGCGCCTTCACAGCGTACTCATACAGCGCAGCCTCAGAAAGCGGTAGTCGCGGCGATTTGGATCTGAATGCCAAACTGGTGGCTCCCGGCTCTCAGCTTTCAGCTTTTAGCTTTTAGCTTTTAGCACTTAGTTAACGGCTAATAGCTGTCCACTCATCTACCCACTCGTTCACGGTCTTGTACCACAGGCGCGAATTCTGCGGCTTCAGCACCCAGTGGCCCTCGTCCGGGAAGTACAGCATCTTCGACGGCACGCCGAGCAGTTGCAGCGTGTCGAATAGCTGAAAACCCTCGCTCACGTCCAGCCGGTAGTCGAGCTGCCCGTGGATCACCAGCGTCGGCGTCTTGAAGTTCTTGGCGTAGAGCGACGGCGACCACTTGCGGAACGGGCTCTCCGAATCCGGCATGCCGTAGTAGTCCCACGGATGCCCCTTGAACTCCCACGTGTTGAACCAGTCTTCTTCCGTCGATCCGAATGCCGACTCGGCGTCGAACATGCCGTCGTGCGAGACGATGCACTTGAAGCGATTGGTGTGGCCGAGCACCCAGTTGGCCATGTAGCCGCCATAGCTCGCGCCCAGCGCGCACTCGCGCGTCTTGTCGATGAAGGAATAATGCTGCTCGGCATAGTCGAGCCCCGTCATCAGGTCGGTGAAAGGTTTGCCGCCCCAATCGCCGTTGACGCCGTCGACAAAGGCCTGCCCGTAACCCGTCGATCCGCGCGGATTGATCATCACCACGACGTAGCCGTTGGCAGCGAAGAGCTCCGCGTTCCAGCGGTAGCTCCACGAATCACCCCACGCGCCCTGCGGCCCGCCATGAATCAGAAACTTGACCGGATACTTCTTCGCCGCATCGAACCCCGGCGGCTTCACGATGAAGCCTTCGACCTTCGTGCCGTCTTTGGCCGTGAACCAGAACGGCTCCATGGGTGACAGGTCGAGCTGGGCAAGCAGCTTTCCGTTTAAGTTCGTTACTTGTTTGAAATCCAATTTTGTCGTTGGGGCGTTTGATCGAAGCAGATTCGCATCGCGAGTCGCAATCTTTTCCTCGCGTTTTGAGAGTGTTTCAGTCGACAGCGAAATTGCTTCGCTAGGCCGGCCTACGCTGTTCCACTCCATCACCACGGTGCGGTCGTCTGAAAGCGGATGAAGATCGCCCAAGGTCCCCGCGGCGAAGAACGGCTGGAGAGCGCCATCAAGGCTCAAGATGAAGCTTCGCGAAATGCCGGCCGATGTGGAATACATCATGGCCATAGTGGAAATAAAGTACAACCGCTGCGAATCCGGTCCCCACGCAAACTCATCCACCCAGTTCTCAAATTTCGGCAGCAGATCCTTGCCCGCCTTCGCCGCGCGATCGTAAAGCCAAAGCCGAAACTTGTCGCTCTCATATCCCGCCCGCGCCTGGCTGCGCCACGCCAGGTACTTCCCATCCGGCGAATACGCTGGATTGAAGTTCCCGCCCGCCGATGTCGACACCTTTACCGGCTTCGCACCGGGGTCCGTCAAATCCAGCGTGTAAATCTGCGCACTGGTCGAGATCGCCGGCAACGGATCGGGATTCTCGGTAAACGCCAGCTCCTTCCCATCCGGCGCGAACGCGCATCCGCAACTCGAATCCTCCAGCGAGAACGGCGGCACATCGTGCGCGTCGCCCGGCGTCAAATCGCGCATTTTGCCGTCATCCACCGCAACCAGAAACAGGTGCGAGCGCTTATCCCCGGTGTAGTGGTTCCAGTGCCGATACAACAGATGCGTCCAGATCTGCGCCTTCACCTTGCTCTCTGCGGCGGCTTTGTCCCGGTCCGCGTTGCACTGGTTCCCGGCCGCAAAATCCGCTGTCGTGATGGCCGCGCAATCCGGATACACGGCCGACGTAAAGACAATCGACTTCGCGTCCGGCGACCACTTCGCGCTGCCGGCCCCGGTGGCAAGGCTCGTCAGCTTCCTTGGATTCGATGTCTGGCCCGCAGCGGAGTCAAAATCCGCCAGCCAGATCTGCTGGCCGCCTTCGCGGCCCGAAACAAACAGCACCGAATGCCCATCCGGCGCGAACTCCAGTCCCGAATCGCCGGGTTGGGCCACAGCCACTTTGAACGGCTCGCCACCCGCAATCGCCTGCACCCACAATTCCGTCGTCTTCGTGTTCTGGTCGAGGTCGACAGTCGTCACTTCGTAGGCCAGCCACTTGCCGTCGGGCGAAACGGCGGTCGAGCCCAGCCGCTTCATCGCCATCATGTCCTCGAAGGTCATGGGGCGTTTTGCGGTTTGTGCGGAGGCAAGTGGAGTGAAAGCAAAGAGAGAAAAGAGGAAGACGAACACAATTCGACGCATCACGATCCCGGTCGCGCCTGTGAATTCATCTGCTTCGCGCGAAGAAGAATTTTACACCGCACGGAGGTGGTCTGAGTGGCGAGTGGCAGGTTGCGCGACAACGGACGCCTGAACGCGCTAAAGCCCGTGCCCTTCGTCTTCGGATCCGCAGCTATGCGGCTTGCAGCTCCAGCACGATGGCCGCTCCGCGCGGCACAAAATTGATGGCAGAGATGCGCCCGTTATTTTCGCGCAGAATCGTCGCGCACAGCGACAAGCCCAGGCCCGCCGTTTCTCCCGCAGCCTGCGCCGGGACAAACGGATCGAAAGCGCGCGCCGGATGCAGGAACCCCGGGCCGCTGTGGGCAATCAGGATCTTCACGCAGTCGCTTTCAGCGCTCGCTTCAACCCGCACCGTGCGATCGCCGGGCGCATCGAAGTTCTCAACCGCTTCGATGGCAAACTGCAGGCAGTAGAGCACGGCCTGCCGCACCTGTTGTGCATTCCCCAACGCGCGCGGCAGCGCCGGCGCGATGTGCAGCTGAAACTCAATCGAGCGATGCAGAAACTCGGAGCGATGCAGCTGCTCCATGTCGTTCAGCAGTTCCGAGACCGAGATCGCCGCAAAGTGGTCGCTCTGCGTACGCGACATGCGCGACAGGCTCTCCAGCGTCGACCGCATGTTGCGCGCCTCGTTCAGGATCGCATCGACGCCCTTGCGCTCCTGCGGACTCATCGAGTCGGTTCCTTCGAGCAGCGAAGCATAGCCCAGAATCACGGTCAGCGGATTGTTCAGCTGGCGCGTCACGTTGCTCGCCAGCTGCCCCAGCCCGGCAAACTTCTCCGCATCCACCAGCTTTTCGAGCATCATGGTCTGGCTGCGCGCGGCCTGGACGCGCGACGCAAGCACTTCGAGCGGAAGCAGATCTTCAGCGCGCAGCGACTCTTCAGGATTGCGCAGGTCGGCGAGCAGCAGAGCGCCGTCGGTTGCCGAGCGGCCGTAGAGCGGCGTGGCAACCACCTGGGTAAGGTTCAGTCGTGCAAGGTCATCGCCCGGTACCAGCCACGGCTCCAGGCTCAGGCTGAACGACTGGCTGTGTTCGGCCGCGGGCGGCGACGAACCGGGAGTAAGAAAACCAGCCACCGCAATTCGCGTTGCCAATGCTTCCAGCGCGGTGGTTTGTGCATCGTCGAGGCCGGCTGAGCCCGAAAGTCGAAACTGGCCCGACCCCTGGATCAGAATCAGTGCCGCCTGACCAAAGCGGCTGTTCGAAACCACCGTCTGGCAGATCAGGTTCGCCTGGCGGTCGAAGTCCTCCACCCGCCGGCGCGAAAGCACGACGCGCGAGTAGGCTTCGATCTCCTTGCGCGCGCGCCGTTCGCGTTCGCGCGCCGTCTGCTGCAGCGCGAGCTGGTCTTCAAGCGCCAGCAGGATCATGCCGATCGCAGCGACAACTGCGCCCATGGAGCCCAGGCGCACAATAGCGAGCCGCACGTCGGGATGAGCCACCACGTAAGGGATGCGCATCGTGATGCTCAGCGACCAGGCAACGAAACCGAGGCCGCTCAGCAGCGTGCCCGGCGAGATGCGGCGGAAGACATAAAAAACCAGCAGTGCCGTGGTGAAATGCAACGCGCACTGCACGAAGATCAAGGGCCAGATGCCGCGGATTGACACGCACAGCCAGAGCGCCGCGCCGCCCATCACAATGCACAATGCGAGGCCGATGGCCCTCGGCATATTCCCGCGCGCCAATGCCCAGAAGCAGCCAACCAGCAGCGACAGCGCTCCAAGCGCCGGAAACAAGAAGAAGGCGAGCGATAAAGGCATCTCGCCGTTGTAGAGTCCAACCAGCAAGAACGAATAGACAATCAGCGGTATGGTGAACGGAATCGCGTAGAGAACCCGCCACTTTCCCATGCGGAACGTAAGCGGCGAAAGCGACGCCAGAAACAGCGCCGAGCTGATCTGCATGAACGACAATCCGAATGCAGCCAGCCAGGGGTGAATGTCCGTAGGCGGCGACGCCGTCTGATTCGTGGCGTAGAACAACGTAAGCCGGATGAAGGCGAACAGAAAGCCCAGAAACCATAGCAAGGTCCGCACATCCCGGGAGCGCAGGAAGAGCCGGGCAAACGCTGGGAGCAGCAGCGCTATCAGGATGATCGCCGGAAGCTCGTAGTTGTCGAGCATTGCCCTCCTATGACCACTCCTCCAGACAGCTGTGACTGGCCCGTTGCAGGCGACTTAACCAGATGGTTTCTGAAGTAACGATGGTAACTCCAGATCGAGTATGCTGCATGGTAAGTCGACTCCCATGTTGGCTTTCGAGGTACTGCGAAAGCAGGTACGCAATCCCTTGGGCTCAGGCACACTTCGCCCCGAGGTGAGACAAGATTGATTTTGCAACCACCCTGTTTCGAAGTACATGCGTCTAACGTGGTAGTGAGGCAGGTGGCCGATACGGTCATGCGGAACGGGAGGGATTCGTTGTTGGGTGCGTTGAACAGGCAAGGTCGCTGGCTCCTCGGGGCTCTCGCTCTGGCATTCTCGTTGGGCGCTTTTGCGCAAAAAGACAGCTTCACGCCTATGCCGCTCGATGCGGGATTCGGGCCCATGAACCTCGACCCGCCGTCGACTCCGCCCGACCAGATCATCGCTAAGTTTGCCGCCAAGGAAACCGAATTCCAGGATGCGCTCAACCACTACACCTATCGGCGTCAGGCCCGCGTGCAGACCGTCGACGACGACAACAAGGTCGACGGCGAGTGGTACGAAGTGGACGATGTGATCTTCGATCCCTCAGGACGCCGCACGGAAAAGGTGGTCTTCGCGCCGGAAAACTCGCTGCGCAGGGTGCAGATGTCGCCCTCTGACCTGCAGGACATTCAGCACGGCTACCCCTTTGTGCTCACGAGCGCTGAAGTGAACGACTACAACATCAAATATGTGGGACGGCAGAAGGTCGACGAACTCGATTGCTACGTCTTCGACGTCGCGCCCAGGCAGATCGTCAAGGGTAAGCGCTACCTCGACGGGCGCATCTGGGTGGACGCGACCGACCTTCAGATCGTCGTCGTCGACGGCCGCATGGTTCCGGACGACACCAAGCGCGGACAGGAGGACTTGCATCCTCCGTTTATGACCTGGCGCCAGCAGATCGACGGCAAGTACTGGTTCCCCGTCTACACCAAGGGCGAGGGCATTCTGCACTTCTCCGGGGGAAACGGCTACATGGCCGACGATGTGCACATCCGCGACATTGTGAAGTACACCGATTACAAACGCTTCGGTTCAACCTCCACGATCATCTACGATGGCCAGGTCATTAGTCCGCAGAACCAGAACGGCCAGCAACCGAATCAGCAGCCGAGCCCTCCCGCCAAACCGCAGCACTGATCATTGTGGTCTTGTCGCCGGAGGCGAGCACCCGAATCGCCCTTATCAGGTCGCCGAACAAGGCAACGGGGGCACAATCGCACCCGCTTCGGCCCGCTTCTCCTCTCAGAATCGCAGGGAAAGACAGCTCAGGCCGCCATCCATTTTCCGAAACTCTGACATGTCCAGCACCATCGGCTCGAATCCTCGTGCAGTCAGACCGGCCAGCAAGCGCGGATAACCCGCCGTCACGAGAACACGATCATTTACGCGCACGCAGTTCGCGCCATAGCTCTCGTCTTCGGCAACACGGATCAGTTCGTATCCGCGAAACTCCTCACGATCGGCCATCTCCTCCATCACCACGAGCTTCCCCTCGCCGATGCACGCGATGCCGCTCTTCAGATGCAGGATCGACGTCATGCCGCGAACATCCACCATCGATGACGTGTAGCCGAATCCGCGAAGATGTTCCGCCAACTGGCGCGCCCCTTCTTCATTGGTACGCTGCGAGATGCCGATGAAGAAATGCTCTCCGGCCTCGCAGATGTCGCCGCCGTCCACCGTTCCCGGCGCCCTGATCGCAAGCGGCAACGACTCCCGTATCGCCGCGGCGATCGCTTCCACCTCGCCCTCGCGGCTTGCCGACCCCGGCCGCGTCAGGATCGCGCCACGCGCGGTCAGAATCGCCGTGTCCTCAACAAACGTCGAGTCCGGAAAACGCAAGTCGGCAGCGAGCGTCGTAAGCTCAAGTCCGCACTCCCTCAACGCTTCGCAGTAGTGCAGGTGCTGCAGCAAAACCTGGTCGTAATGGGGAGCGCCGAGCGCGGCCGTGGTCAACCCATCGGCAAAGTTACTGCCCGGAATGCGAACGATGGCGTGCGTGAACAAGAAGCGGGATTCTCCTGCGGCACGAGCACAAATGGGTCTGTTCTTCAGTCGGGTGCGTTCCGGGCGTTGCTCGGCTCGCTACAGAACATCGCCCGTCCATCGGCGTTTTCAATAGAACAGGTACTTCCGCCACCGGTCGTCGCCGCGGCCCAGCATGCGCATGATCTGCCGGCTGGTGTGCAGCGAGAACGGGCGCGGCTCCCGCATCAGGATCATGTCGTCGATCTCGCTGAGCATGCGGTTGCCCTTGCGCCGGTTGCAGGCGTGGCAGCATGCCACCAGGTTCTCCCAGGTGCTGTTGCCGCCGCGCGAGCGAGGAACAACGTGGTCCAGCGTCAGTTCGCCCGGCGCAAACACGTCGCCGCAGTACTGGCAGGTGTTGCGGTCGCGCAGCAGGATGTTCTTGCGCGAAAGGGCGCGGGTCTGGTGAGGAATGCGCCGGTACTCGAGCAGACGAATCACCGACGGCATCGCAATGAGGCTCCGCTGCGCGTGCAGGGTCAGCCCGTGCTCCTCCTCGGTGCGCGCAATCCCCTTGAGCACCAACACAAGAGCGCGACGCGCCCCACAGATATTAATGGGCTCGTAGGATGCGTTGAGAACCAGGACCGGCATCTGCAGCATGTGGGCGGACTGAACGGGTGCGTGCTCACTCGCCAGCGCTGCCGCCCTGGCAACCGACTTCTGCTTGCGTGCATGAATCATGGCTTTTCCCAGCGACATCCGATTTCCTCGATCAAGAAGATGAATGGCTTGGTGATGAGTACATGCTTGCGTGTGAATGGTGGATGCCCGGCGCGCTGCCGGGCACGTTGCCGCTTTCCGCGGCTCCCTCGAACGAAACCGCAGTTCCATACATCATTGGACTGGTGCGATGCGCCCGCGCGAGCGTCGCCACCCACACCGATTCAGCGCCCGCACTCAGCAGCGCCTGCGCCGCGGCCCGCGCCGTCGCCCCGGTCGTAAGAATGTCGTCGATCACCAGAACGTCCTTGCCGGCAATTGCCCCGGCATCCTTGATGCGAAACGCCCCGCGCACATTCAATCGTCGCTGGCGCGGAGTCAGGCCCGCCTGGCTTCCGGTCTGGCGATGCCGCACCAGCAGACCGGGCGCGAGAGTCAGCCGCCACACCGGATGCGTCCGCCGCAACGACGCAACCGCATGCTGTGCCAGCAGCTTCGCCTGGTTGAATCCGCGCGCCGCGCTCTTCGATCGATGCAGCGGGATCGGGATCACCAGCATTTCGGCAGGCGCGGCCTCGTTAAGCTGTCCGATCGCGACCGCCAGCCGCCGCCCCAGTTCAACCGACACCGGCAACAACCCGTCATACTTGAGCGCGTGAATGGCGTCCTTCAATCGCGACTCATACGGGCCGTACGCCACCGCACGCTTGAACGGCGGCGGAGCCATCCGGCAAGCCCGGCACAACCAGCCCGCAGATCCCGCCGGGCGATCCAGTCTGTCGCCGCATCGGCTGCACAGATCGCCGCTCAGGACCGGAAGTTCAGCCCAGCAGGCATCGCAAATTGGAACGGAAGAAAGCCGCGCGAGAGGAGAGGCGCAGAGAACGCAGGAGGCGGGCAAAAGGATGCAACTTGCAGCATCCATGGGACTTCGAAGGACGCGAACCACCGCGCGCCAACGGGATATTTCCGATGGGGGAACGTCGTGCGTCAGCGTGGAGTGGTCACTGTGGAAGACACACCTCGCTCTGGCGAAGGGGAATCGTCCTCGAACAATCGCCAGTTCTCCTTTGAGTATATCTATATCCGCTGGTTTGATCCAAAGGCAAGGTCGGGAACCGGTCGCCGAAGATGAGAGGCCAACATCAGTAACCGGGGCCCGATCCAGAGCTAAACAAATGAAAGATAGGTAAATAACGCCGCGGCGGGTGAACCACTCATTCGTAATGGCTCAGTCCCGCCGCGCTTGTCAAAACGTGCAATCAGAACTTCCCTTGTTCTTAGTGTTTGCCTGCATGCTCATGGTCGCGCATGCGATTCCGATCGGCTTCTTCGCGCCGGCGGGCTTCTTCTTCCTGCTTCTTCTTTGCCTCGTCTTGCGCATCGCGGGCCGCGTCTTTCATGTTGCCCCAGGTCTTCTCCACCTTGCCCTTGACCTGTTGCGCGGCTCCCTCCGCCTGGGTTTGCGTGTTGCCGGTCCACTCGCCGACCTGACGCTTCGCACGGCCAGCAGCATCGTCCACTGCGCCCTTCACTCTATCCTTGTCCATGTTGTCCACCTCCGTGGGGTTCCTTGCAGTTATCGCGGCGAAGCACTGAGAGTTTTATATAGAGCGCCCCGCCTGCGACGATGCGGTCGGAACATTAGAGCGCCGACCTGCGGCCCGATATAAGTTGTATGAGTAACACCACCAGCGCGATGACCAACAATATGTGTATGAATCCGCCTAGGGTGTAACTCGAGACAACACCGATCAACCAAAGGACTAGGAGGATCACGAAAATCGTCCAAAGCATATCTGCACCTCCGGGTGCTTTTGTTTCAGCCCTCGAACAACTAACGCTTTGACGCCGGGTAGCTCGCTCGTGGTTGTTCCTGATAAATCATTTGTTGCGCGATGATTTGCCGAGCACGTGTAAACAACCGGGAAACTCCGCAGTGCATCAGACACTGAACGAACTGCAGTAGGTGCATGCGCTCGGTTCGCGCATGACCACTCGCGTCGCAGAAACCAATGCATCAACGGGAGCGATCAAGCGGAAAGGAGAAACCATGCTGCTCATCGTTCTGCTCATCATCTTGATCTTTGGCTTCGGCTACGGCGGATACCGCGCGGGACCGGGCTGGGGCTACTACGGGGGAGGCGGCGTCAGTCTGATCCTGACCATCGTCCTCGTCCTTCTTTTGCTCAGGGTCATCTGAGCCCACACGCATCAAAACGGCGGTGGCACGATCCACTCGTGCCGCCGTCATTGTGTGCGGGATCCTGATTCCCAGCACAATCCTCTCTGAACGCACTCCTCGAGCAATGCGATACACTTCAACCGGTGGAGGTGAGGTGTCTTTGCATTTTCGCGCTCTGGCTTGCAGTGCCCTGTTCGCAGCGTTCTTCATCGCCGCAGATTCCGGGGCGCAACAGCAACCGGGCCAGCAGGCGCCTCCCACGCCAGGCGGCATGAGCGGCATCGCCGGAGGAGTCGCGGCGGCTCCTGTCTATGACGCGCAGAAACGTCCCATCACCGCCGGCGGGTTCGTCGAGCAGGGTCCGGTCGTTTTCGAAGACATCACCAAAAAAGCAGGTCTCTCCGGATGGACGCACAAGATGGGCGTCCCCCAAAAGAACTTCATCATCGAAACCAACGGCTCCGGCGTCTGCCTCATCGACTTCGACAACGACGGCTGGCTCGACATCTATCTCGTCAACGGCGCCACCTTCGACTCTCTCGACGGCAAAGAGACGCCGCCTCACGCCGCGCTCTTCCGCAACAACCACGATGGAACCTTCACCGACGTCGCCGCCAGGGCCGGCGTCGAAAACGATCGCTGGGGATACGGCTGTTCCGTAGCCGACTACGACAACGATGGCTGGCCCGATCTCTACGTCGGCAACTACGGAAAGAACCGCCTTTATCACAACAACCACAACGGAACCTTTACTGACGAGGCCCAGAAGGCCGGCGTGGAACTGGGCAACTGGTCGCCCGGTTCGGCCTGGGGCGACTACGACGGCGATGGCAAACTCGATCTCTACGTCACCGGCTACGTCCACTTCGACCGCAACAGCCTGCCGATCAGCGGCACCAAGGCCGTCGGCTATGCATCGTGTCTCTATCGCGGCCAGCAGGTAAACTGCGGACCGCGCGGCCTGCAGGGCGAGCCCGACCATCTCTTTCATAACAACGGCGACGGCACGTTCACCGATGTCACAGCAAAAGCCGGCGTCGAAGACAAGGACAAGTACTACGGGTTCAGCGCCATCTTTGTCGACATCAATGGCGACGGCAAACCGGACCTCGTCGTCGGCAACGACTCCGAGCCCAACTACCTCTACATCAATAAAGGGAACGGCACCTTCGAAGACGACAGCTACGTCTCAGGCTTTGCCCTCAATAAGGACGGTCGTGAAATTGCCTCGATGGGTATTGCCGCGGGCGATTACGAGAACAACGGCCTGATCGACTTCTTCGTGACCGACTTCGGCGACGACTATAAGGTGCTTTACCATAACGACGGCGACGCCAGTTTCACCGACGTCAGCTACAAGGCAGGCATTGCGCAGACCACCATCCCCTTCGTCGGGTGGGGCGATGGATTCCTCGACTACGACAACGACGGATGGCTCGACCTGTTCGAGGTGAACGGCCACGTCTATCCCGAAGTAGACCAGCACGACTGGGGCACTACCTGGGCCGAACGTCCGCTGCTCTTCCACAACATTCCCGACGGACCGAAAGACCGCAAATTCGAATACATTCCGCCCGTCGTCCACACCGGGCTCGCTGACGTGATTGCCGGCCGCGGCGCGGCATTCGGCGATCTGTTCAACGACGGCAAAATCGACGTCGTCATCAATCCGGTCGATGGTCCGCCCGTGCTGCTGCGCAACGTGAATCCCGATCATCACCACTGGGTCGAACTGAAGCTCGTTGGCGGAGCGAAAAGCCCGCGCGACGCGACCTGCGCCAAGGTGTATCTGAACGCCAACGGCACGCGGATGCGCCGGGACGTCCTCGCCAGCGGCAGCTACATCTCGGCGAATGACAAGCGGCTTCACTTTGGGCTCGGCGAGGCCACCGATGCCGGAACCGCTGAAATTCACTGGCCTTCGGGCGCAAAGGAAACCGTGAAACTGCCCGCCGCAGACCGGATCTTCACCATCACCGAAGGTCACGGAATCACGGCAGCGCTTTGTGGAGGCGATCCATGCGGCAATGCCGACCAACCCTCGCTCGCTCGGCAAACCGCCCCTTAGCATGAGTTGCATTCGTTCCTTTTTGCAGGGAGGCTCGGCGTCCGTGCATCGTTTCGTTGCCAACCGGTTGACCCGCCGTTGTGGCCGGCAGATCATTTGCCTGCTCGCCTGCGGATTGACTTTGCATCGATCTGCCCAGTCCCAACCCCCGCAGCAACCCGCATCCCAGCAAAGCGGCATCTCCTCCGCTGGCACCTTCGCCCCGGTCTATGACGAACAGAAGCGCCCCATCACCGCCGGCGGATTCGTCAAGAACGGTCCCGTCGTCTTTGAAGACGCAACCAAGGCCGCCGGTCTCTCCGGATGGAAGCACGTCATGGGCACGCCGCAGAAAAAATACATCCTCGAAACCGATGGCTCCGGCGTCGGCCTCATCGACTACGACAACGACGGATGGCTCGACATCTATCTCGTCAACGGCTCGACCTACGATGCTCTCACCGGCCGCACCACTCCGCCGCACGCCGCGCTCTTTCATAACAACCACGACGGCACCTTCACCGACGTGGCCGCAAAGGCCGGCGTGACCAACGACCGCTGGGGATTCGGAGTGGCCATCGGCGACTTCGATAACGATGGATGGCCCGACATCTTCGTCTGCAACTTCGGCAAAAACCGTCTCTACCGCAACAACCACGACGGCACATTCACCGACGTTGCCGAAAAAGCCGGCGTCACCCTCGGCAACTGGTCCGACGGCGCCACCTGGGGCGACTACGATGGCGACGGCCGCCTCGATCTCTTCGTCTCGGGATATGTGCACTACGACCTGAATCGTCAGCCCGACACCGACAACGGCGACGTCGCATTCGCCTTCTGCCAGCTACACGGATTCAAGGTGATGTGCGGCCCGCGCGGCCTTCCCGGCGAGCCCGATCATCTCTTCCACAACAATGGCAACGGCACGTTCACCGACGTCAGCGTCAAGGCAGGCGTCTCCGATCCCGGAAAGTACTACGGGTTCACCGCCATCTTTGTCGACGTAAACAACGACGGCAAGCCGGACCTTCTCGTCGCCAACGACTCCGACCCCAACTACCTCTACATCAATAAGGGCAACGGAACGTTTGACAACCAGAGTTATGTTTCCGGTTTCGCGCTGAACAACGAAGGCCGCGAGATCGCCTCCATGGGCCTGGCCGTGGGAGATTACCTCAACAACGGCCTCCTCGACCTGCTCGTCACCGACTTCTCAGACGACTACAAGGCCCTGTATCGCAATGATGGGGTCCCCGACGTGCGGTCTTCGGCCGGTGGGGCGTCCGATGATGGCGACGCGAGCTTCACCGAGATTGCCAACGAATCAGGCCTCGCGCAGATTTCGATCCCGTTCGTCGGCTGGGGCGACGGCTTCATCGACTATGACAATGATGGCTGGAAAGACGTGATGATGATCAACGGCCACGTGTATCCGCAGGTCGACCAGCACGCCTGGGGCACCTCGTTCGCCCAGCGTCCGCTGCTGTTCCGCAACCAGCGCAACGGCAAGTTCGAATACGTCCCGCCCGTCGCCGGTTCCGGTCTCGCCACCTTGACCTCGGGCCGCGGAGCTGCCTTTGGCGACCTGTTCAACAACGGCAAAATCGACGTCGTGATCAATCCGATTGACGGACCGCCGGTGCTGCTCAAAAACGTCAACCCCGATCATCATCACTGGGTCGAGCTCAAGCTGGTCGGCGGGCCCAAAAGTCCGCGCGACGCGATTGGCGCGACGGTTTATCTCACCGCCAATGGAATCCGCCAGCGCGAAGACGTGATCAGCGGCGGAAGCTACATCTCCTCCAACGACCAGCGTCCGCACTTCGGCCTCGGCGATGCAACCGACGCGGGAACCGCCGAGATTCACTGGCCCTCAGGCGCAAAAGAATCCGTAAAGCTCCCGGCAGAAGATCGCATCTTCACCATCACCGAGGGCAAAGGCATCACGAGCGCGATGTGCGCAGAGCAGCCCTGCGCAACTTCCGCGAATCATCCTGCTCCGCACGCGAAGGTCCGCCCCTGAGCCGAAGCTAGAAGACGCCCGCAATATAGGCTTCGATCGGATGCTCCTTGCCGGTGACCACGCCGCTCTCCGCCAGCACTACCGGAGACAACGTCATCACCGGGCACTGCGAATGCGCCATCATCTTGTACACAACGCCCTGGCGCGCGACCGCGGCAAACGCCGACGCCTTGTGCGCTCCCAGAACGATTAGGTCCGCGCGCAATGCGCCGGCCTGATAAAGCAGCTCTTCGGTCGGATCCCCGGGAACCACCACCGTCTCTATGGTGAGCTTCTCCCGCTGTTCGGCAGGTATCAGCCCAAGCATGTCGCCTTCAATCTGCTGGATGTTCCTCGAAGCCAGCACCGCTGTCCGATCCTGGGGGCGGATCACGTGCTGCAGCACAAGACGAGCACTGTGTTGTTGTGCCACGTCCGCGGCGAATCGCGCAATCACGTGGCTTGTTTCGAGCAGGCTTAGCGCGCAAAGTATCGTACCCACCGCATAATTGCGATACGCAGCATCCGCCACGTCAGGGCCGACCACGCACACGGGAGCCGGCGCGGTTCGAAGCACAGCTTCAGCCACCGAACCAACAAGAAGCTTTCCGATCGGGCCGGGGCAGTGCGTTCCCATCACGATCCGGTCCACCGAGTGTTCTTGGAGGAATTTCAGGATCTGGTCGGCGGCCAACCCGGGCCGCACAACCACTTCGCACGGTACGCCCGATGCGCGCACCCGCTGCGCAAGCGGCTCCAGGTGCTCCCGCTCCGCTCGCGCCGCAGCCGCATAGTCGTAGTACCGGACCCCTGAAGTCTCCGATGCCGCCACCACCATCGTGTCGTACGCATGAAACAGAATCAGCTTCGCGCCAAATTCGCGCGCCTGCGCAACCGCAAACGCCATCGCCCTTTCGTTGGCGGGAATCTCCGATGCAAAAAGGATGCTGGAGGGTCTGCTCCAACCCGGCTTCATCGCTGCCGACATGGTGAGCCTCCTCGACTTGCGGATGTACTTTGGCAGACTTTCCTCACGGCTTACGGTGCTTAGCGACACATTGCGGAGTGATTTAAATCACCCGACTGCCCCGTTTTCGTCAATTTCATCCTCCTTCGCTCGCGAGACTCACTAAACGTGATCCAAATCACAGATTTCATGCCCCCACACTGCTTTCCTATACCTGAATCAAGGTGTTTCCGACCCCGCAGGTTGAGAGGTCAGCTGGAGGCCCAATGGAACCGATGCGTCACATCCCCGCTCGCGGCGGATTGAACTACGATGAAGCCCCCTTTTTGGCGATTTGGGAAGTCACCCAGTCCTGTGACCTGGCATGCAAACATTGCCGCGCCGCTGCCCAGCCCATCGCCCACCCCGAGCAGTTGACCACTGCCGAAGGCAAAAACCTCATTGACCAGATCGCCGATTTGCACGTTCCGATTTTTGTCTTTACTGGCGGTGACCCGCTCAAGCGCCCCGATCTTTACGAGCTCATTCGCTACGCAGCCGACAAGGGCGTCAAGGTTGCCGTCACCCCCAGCGCCACTCCCCTGCTCACGCGCGAGGCCATCTTCAAAATGAAAGAAGCGGGCCTGGTTCGCCTCGGCATCTCGCTCGACGGATCGTCACCCGAAATTCATGACAACTTTCGCGGTCTCCCCGGCGCATGGGAACGCACCATCCAGGCCGTCGCATGGGCCAACGAAGCCGGCATCCCCATCCAGGTGCACACCACCATCAGCCGTCACAACGCCACCGACCTCGACAATCTCTGCGCGTTGTTTGAGCGGCTGGCCATCGTCATGTGGAACGTGTTCTTCCTCGTTCCGGTGGGACGAGGGCAACTCGGAGATCTTCTCTCCGGCGAAGAATTCGAACAGGTCTTCGGCAAGATTTACGAGCTCTCGCAGCGTGTCAGCTTCCAGATCAAGACCACCGAAGCGATGCACTATCGCCGCTATCTTCTCCAGCACAACCTCGAAGAGCGGCGCATGGGCCACGGCCATCCGCACGCCGCCGCGCACGAGTATGAACCGGGTGCGCCCAAGGCCGATGCCGGTACCCGCACCATGGGCTGGGCCACGCGCCGTGTAAACGACGGCAAAGGATTCCTCTTCGTCTCGCATGTGGGCAACGTCTATCCCAGCGGCTTCTTGCCTATCCATGCCGGCAATATTCGCCAGACCCCGCTCGCCGAGATCTACCGCAATGCCCCGATCTTCAAGGCGCTGCGCAATACTTCGAGGCTCGAAGGCAAATGCGGAGCCTGCGAATACAAGGAAATTTGCGGCGGCTCGCGCGCGCGGGCCTACGCGCTCACCGGCGATCCATTGGCGCAGGAGCCCTGCTGCATTTACCAGCCGCGCAACTGGACTCCGCTGCAGGATTGCGAGTCACCGGCTCTTCACTCCTGGCCTTCGACCTTTCTGACCGTCTAGAGCAGCTCCACGCTTTAGCAAATCGGAAGCCACGGGCCTCCGGGAAGGCTACAGGCTTTCACGGAAGGCTACGGGCTTCAGCGAAGGCTCCGGGCCTCAGCCCGTCCATCCGTCCTCATTTTCATGACATGTCATCCTGGGCGAACGGGGCCCCAAGCGCCTTTCAGCTTGGGGTGGTGAGCCGAAGGATCTGCAGTTGCATTTGTTTTGAAAGGCTCCGGGCCTCAGGGAAGGGTACGGGCTTCAGCCCGTACATCAAACACCGGCAAAGAACATTGGGCTTCAGCCCCTGAGGGAGCTTTCTCTTCCAAGGACCGATTCTTCTCCAGTTCGACGGACCATGCGCTGCGGATGGTGATGGCAATATCGATCGCCTGCATCGCATGTATGATGGCCTATCGCAGATCGAAACCAACTGCTCTTCGGGGGAACACGTGCGGTCGATACTGAGGGTCCTGGGCAGAATTGCTCTTGCGGTCGTCCTCGTCGTCATCGTTTTCATTCTCTACCTCAAGGTCAGAGGCGGATTTTACTCAAGCTACGCGGCGGCCACGTTCTCCAACCTCGCGGCGCCTGATCGAGGCGCCCATGCCCAAGGCGACCTCATGGCACAGACTGACTCAGGTGCCCTGAAGGGCACGCAGGTGGGACCGGCGATCGCATTTATGGGCATTCCTTTCGCGCGTCCTCCCGTGGGAGATTTGCGCTGGGAACCGCCGCAGCCGGCATTGCCCTGGACAGGAGTTCGAGATGCAAGCCGGCCCGGACCCGCATGCACGCAGGATCCCGCCGGACTGACTCCGTTTCTGGCTCCCATGGCGAGGGCATACGGTTCGGACTATGCCGAGCCTCCCGTCGACTTCTCGGAGGATTGCCTCTTTCTGAATGTCTGGGTCCCGGAGTGGCCCGCGAAACGCGCCCTTCCGGTCATGGTCTGGATACATGGGGGCAGCAACCGCGGTGGAAGCGGCTCGCAATCGACCTACAACGGAGTTTCGCTGACTACCCGCGGAGTCCTGCTGGTCACCCTCAACTACCGGCTTGGCGTGCTTGGCTTCTTCAGCCATCCCGAACTGACCGCCCAATCCCCTCACCATAGTTCCGGAAACTACGGCTTGCTCGATCAGATCGCCGCGCTCGAGTGGGTGCAGAAAAATATCGCCCGGTTTGGCGGAGATCCCGGCAACGTCACCCTCTTTGGTGAGTCCGCTGGGGCGATCGATTCTGCCATGTTGATGACCTCTCCCCTTGCAGCCGGCTTGTTTCGACGGGTCATCTCAGAAAGCGGTCCGGCCTTCAACTCTGCGCAAACGCTCTCGCAGGCTGAAGCTCAGGGAAAAGCAATCGGTGATCTCGCCCCTGGAGACCCCCATGCATCGTCATTGCAGCGATTGCGCGCGCTGCGTGGCCCTGCGGTCGAGAAACTCGTCGCCCAGGTCAAAGCTCACTATGGAGACACTACTTCTTCCTTCACGATGGACGGTTGGGTGTTGCCGCGCTCGCCGCGAAACGCCTTTCTGACCGGCTCCATTCTGAAGGTGGATCTGCTGATCGGCCTCAATGGGCGCGAGTTCAGTGCCTTCCGTCTGGCTGCGGCCGCGGCGGCAAAATCGTCGGGAAATCAAAAGCAGGCGGCGAGCTCGGGCTCTGTCAAACAATTCGCGGATCCCGCCCGCCCCTACTTCGGCATGTGGACCAATCCCGTCACGGCCTTTTACCTCGGCGACATACTGATGCGCCATGATGCAGGCCTCGACCATGCTTTGAACGACTTGATCGGCGCATGCCCGATTGGCTCCATGGCGGAAATGACCAGCGACGCAGGCCGGCACGTTTTCGCGTATCGCTTCGATCGTTCCGTTCCAGGCAAAGGAGAAGCAGAGCTGGGCGCGTTCCACAGCATCGAGATTCCCTATGTGTTCGGAGCCCTGCACGATCCAACCTGGAAATGGCTCCCCTTTACTCCCGATGATGCGGCGCTCTCAAACCTGGTGCAGACTTACTGGATAAACTTCGCGAAATCCGGTAATCCCAATGCGCAAGGCCTTCCGAACTGGCCGGCATGGAGCGATGCCAAAAAGGAATTCCTTGAAGTCAAGAAAGACGGAGCCATCACGGCACATCGGAATTTCCCCCCGCCATTCAGCTTTCTATCCGCCGTGGATCTGAGGAAGCACTTCAAGAGCGAATGAAGCCGCGCCGGCCGCCGTGCCATGGGCTTGCTGGACTTGGCGGTAATCGCCGCCTATGATGAGCGAGAAGAATCGCCGCTGCCCGCAGGATGCGCATTCACTCACGATGGAAGAACAGGTTCAATTGAGCCCCTCGCGAACCGCCTCGGTGGATGCGGTAAGTGATCCCTACCTGGGCCCCGCCTATTCCCTTGGGCATCGCACGAAACGAATGATGTGGAGCATTTGCTGGCTCCTTCTCTACCGCATCTCCCCGAGGCCCCTGCATGCATGGCGGGCGATGCTGCTGCGCGCATTCGGCGCGACCCTCGGTCCCAACTGCCATTTCTATCCCGGCTCGCGCGTGTGGGCGCCGTGGAACCTGCATTGCGCCGATCTGGTCGCCGTCGCGGATGGCGCGGAAATCTACAACGCCGCTCCGGTCGCGCTCGGGTCGCACGCCATCGTGTCGCAGGGCGCATACCTGTGCACGGCCACGCACAACGTCGACGACCCCGCGTTTCCGCTCGTCGCCTTTCCCATGAACATCGGAGCATACGCGTGGGTGTGCGCCCGCGCATGCGTGGGTCCGGGAGTCCATGTTGGCGAGGGGGCGGTGCTGGGGCTGGGATCGGTCGCGACACGCGACCTCGAGGCGTGGGGAGTGTATGCGGGAGCGCCGGCTGTGAAGATAAGAGAGAGACGCCGGCCGTAGTCTGGACGTTTCCGAAGATTAGTCGATGCGCTGCCGGGTTGCGCGAGCAAGTTCCGAGCGCATGACCGCGTCGTTGGGAGCGCGCCGTACGATCGTCTTCAGTTCGCGCACCTTGGCGCCCACAAGGAACCGGTACCAGAAGCCTTGCAACACGTGGTAGACGAGGCCGGCGCGGCCATCGAGAAACCCAAGCTGAAAAATATACCGATATAGAAAATAAGCCGTGGCAGACATCTCAAACGGAATCCGGTTGTAAATCGCCTCCTTGATGAACCGCTTGGTGCTGGCCTGTCGCGCCGTGGAACCGGCCGCGAGTGAAGGTTCCGGGTCGCCAAACAGGTGCATCCTCCGATTAAGCACGTCGAGCGCTTCCCGGCTCGCGTACCCGTTGTGCTTGGCGATGAAGAACGTCAGGTCGTGCAGATTGTGGTCTGCAAATCCGCCGCGAAAATTTACCGCCCGGCCTTCATCCAGAACCATGTGCTCATCCATCCACCGGTCTTCGATATGCGCCTTGCCGCGGCGCCAGATGCGGAGCAGCCATAGCGGATAACGCCCGCCATGCTTCAGAAACTTGCCCTGAAAGATCGTTTTGCGGTTGAGATTCACGCCCGTCACGTCGGCCGCGAACTGCGGAAGGCGCGCGATGATTTCGTCGGCCAAATCGTCTTCGATCACCTCGTCGGCATCGAGGCGCATCACCCAATCCGAAGTGATCGGCGCATTCGCGAGCGCCCATTCGAATTGCCGCGCGTAGTTCTGGAACGGATGCTCGAGCACCTGCGCGCCACATCGCCTCGCGATCTCAACGGTATTGTCCGCTGACCCCGAATCAACCACAAACACTTCGTTCGCGAACTTCGCCACATGCTCCAGCGCGCGCGGCAGATGCAGCGATTCGTTGTGCGCGAGGATGACAACCGCAACGCTTGCCTTGCTCTGCATGCCTTGATATCTCGTCTCGTGAGTGGTCCTGGGCCCGATTACTGCGTTTCGATCACCCGCAAAAAATCCCGTGCCGACGTCTCAGCCTGAAAATAACGCAAAAAACCATTGCGGGCATTCTGCCCGATGCCGGCGCGCTCTCCCGCTGATAGAGCGGTAAACCGTCGGATCAGGTCCCGTGTTCCCTCCACGGTGTCGGGCGCCACAAGTCCTGCTTTGGCCGATTCAACCTCGCGCCAGATATTCACCTTGTCGCTGATCAGAACGGGCCTGCCGCAGGCCATCGCTTCCGCGACCACGAAACCAAAGTTCTCCTGGTGCGACGGGAGCACAAGCGCGTCGGCGCTGCGGAAGGCTCCCCACTTCTCGTCGCCCTTCACCATGCCTGGCCAGTGCACGCGGTCGGCAATGTCCAACCGCTGCGCCATCTTTTGCAATTCCTTGACCCACCCCGTCTGATCCGGCCCGGCCACAACAAGATCGAGGTCTGCGGGAAGATGCGCGGCTTCGCCCGCGAACGCCTCGACCAGCAGATCGCATCCCTTCTTGGGATGAATGCGCCCGATGAAAAGCATAAAGCGCCGGCCCATCAAAGCCGGCATCGCGGCATAGAACGCGGCTGTCTGCACCGCCGGATCTCCATCCGGCTCATGCGTGCCGAGTCGCGCAATGCGCTCCCGGTAGTTGAATCCTTGAAAAACGCCACGCGCGCGAAGCTTCTCTTCCTCGCAGGTGAACAGTACCGCCTTCGCGTCTCGCAGCACGCGCCCTTCGCCGAGGCGCCAGAATGCCTGCTTCAACGCATGCTTCAGCGGGTACGCATCGCGAAACCACGGATCCATCATGCCGTGGGCGAAGATGAAATACGGCGTCGACTGGTTTCGCAACGCCCGCCATGAACCGAGCGACGAGTAATTCCAAAGGCCATGCAAAACGATGACATCGAACTCGCGGGCGTGCCGGTCAAGCCACCGCGTCAGCGAGGGGTTATAGCGGTAGCGCCCCACACCGCCTCCAACCCCCGTCACAGAAAATGGAAGACTGCGCTGCGCAGCCTCTTCGCGTGATTCCAGGCTGACTGCCTGAATAGCGTGACCATCGCTCAGCAGCACTTCAGAGATGCGCCGCACCGCCTCGATGGGGCCACCTGATTCGGGATCGGTGGAACTGATTACATGCAGCAAGCGCATCGGCTATCGAACGGGCTCCGCGATCAGCGCTTCCACCGCCTCGGCAAATCGCTCGCTGTCACCGTGCTGGGACCGCTCGAGCGCGGCAAGGCACATCCGCCGCCAAAGCGCTTCATCCTCCGACAGCAGTCGCATGAAGAACGCCATGCCCGTCGGGTTGTCAGGCTCCACCACAAACCCATTCACTCCGCTTCGTACCAGCACATCGCGCGCCCCGCAGTTGTCTGACACGATGACCGGTAGTCCCATCGCCATGGCCTCGGGCACCACGTTGCCGAATTGCTCTTCGATGCTCGGAAGCAGCAGTGCAAGCGACTGCCCGTACGCCCTGCTGACTTCTGCCGTCTGGCAAAAGCCGTGGAAATGAACCAGCTCGGCAATACCAAGAGACTTCGCCTCCTCGCGCAGCTCTCCTTCAAGCGGCCCCGTACCGAAGATGTGCACCGGCCGCGGACGGGCCGCGCTCGCGGCATAGTGATGCATCGCCTTCAGCGCCATCGACACATTCTTCTTCGGCACCAGCCTGGCCACAATGGTGAAATGCCGCGAACCGAAACCGGACCCGTCGGGCGCAGGCGGCGCTCCCGCCAGCATTCTGATGCGATCGAGTGAAACCGCGTTATAGGGCGACTGGACCCGCGCTGCATCCAGACCCATGAAACGCATGTAGTCGCGCGAACGCGTTCCGGAAGCAATGCCCCCCTTGTATGGCAGGTAGACAAAGCTCTTCATCAACTCGCGATACAGTTTGCGTTCGTAATCGTCGAACTTTGAGCAACCAAGCGTGTAGGCCGGACGGCCCATGAGCCGAAGCAGGCTGGCTACGGCAAAGATCGCGGGATCGTCATAGTGGCACATGAAGAACTGAGCCTTGCCGCGAATGGACATGCACCCCCGCAGGATGCGCCTGAACCGCCTCGTCAATGGAATCTCATCCATCGCGCAGCCCGTCACCAGCGTGATCTTTTTGAATCGCGCGCCGTTCTCGGGTGCCCAGCCATACAGCTTGCTGCGCGCAGCGACCTCCAGTCCGATCACCTCGTGCTCCCCGTCGAATTTGCGCGCAACCGCGTCGCACCGGTCCGCATGCAGCGGTCCGAAATTGTCCCACACAAAGACAAGTTTGCTCATAGGACGGCCGTTTCTATTGCAATTGCGCGATCTCGGCAATATCGAAATTGGGCGGCTGAATCCTGTCCCAGATCCGCGCGGCCGTGCACCGCGGCTCTAACAGCATCGAATAGCTGAAGACGAATTCCTCAGCCACCTTGTCAAACCACTGCTTCGGCCTTCCCATGATCGATTCAAAATACCGCGCTCGCGTCTTGCGCCCTTCTTCGGCAAGCCGCTGGCTACCCGTGATGGATGCCGGATGAATGCGAAATACCGACCAGTAGCCCGGCACATGCGCCAACGGCATCCTTCTAAGCGCCATATCGAGCAGGATTTCGATATCCCAGCTGATCCGGTTTTCAGCGTTGAATCCTCCCACGGCGCGGAACGCCTCGGCTCGATAAAAAGTGGACTGTTGCAGCACCAGCGTTCCGCCATAGAGAAAGCGCCGCGGACTGAAGTCCGTCGAGACAACGCGGCGAACGATCCGCCCATCGGCGTTCGCCTTGTAGCCATCGCCGTAGATGGCGGCAGCCCGCGAAGATTGTGAGGCGGCCGACGCCACTGCGCGAAAACATCCCGGCAGATAGAGATCGTCCGCATTCAGATAGCCGAACAGATCGCCAGTCGCCCGCGCGAAAGCCTTGTTGAGGCCATCGGCCGGCCCGCTGTCCGGCTCGCGAATCAGCGTGATCCGGCCGGGATACAGCGCCCTGAACCTGTCAATCACCTCGGGCGTCTCATCGGTCGAGCCGGGATCGACGACCAGGTATTCGAAGTCATCCCAATCCTGGGTCAGCACGCTCTGCATCGCCGCGGAAAGGTAGCGCCCCTGGTTGAGTGCGTTCGTGACGATCGATAACTTGATGGGCCCTCCAGGACTTGGCTGGTCTCAGCTCGGTTGTGACGGGTTGCGTTGACCAGAGGAAATCAGGCGATCCAGTCGGAAGCAACGAGGGGTTCGGTAGCCGGACCCTTCGGCAACTGGTCGTAGCTCTTCAATTCGCGCCAGGTAACGATCGTGAGCGGTACCACCTGGACGAGAACCAGCGACACCACCGTTCCCAGCGCGCCGCCCACAATCCCGTAACGCTTCACGAACAGAATAGACAACGCAAGATTCACAACCGCCATCGCCAGCTGGCAGACAACCTGCACGCGGAATTTCCCCACCGCATTGAGCAGAAAATTGATCGGCTGCAGGTAGGCGTAGACGATGCACTGCGCGCCGAGAACCAGCAGCAGGCTCGTCGAAGCCTGCATTTGCTGGCCGATCCAGAGATGCAGGATGCGGTTCCCGAACATGATGAGAAACGCCGTGATCAGCACCGTCACCGCGGTCCCGCCAATGGAAATGCGCAGAAAACTCTTGCGGATCCATTTGCCGTCGTTGCGCGCCTTGGCATCCGCGTAGGCCGGCCACATGGCCACCGAAATCATTACCAGGAACCCGAGAACCACATTGAAGAGCCGCGCCGGCACCGCATAGGCGGCGACCGAGGCAGCTCCCATGATCTGCGCGATCACGACGTTGTCAGTCTGCATGCCGACGCAGTAGCCAAGCTGCTGCAGAAAGAACATGACGCCAACGTGAAGCAGGTGACGCGTCACGCCCGGCGATGACCTGCGAAAGTCCGGCGCCAGGTCGCGGTGCGAAAAGCCGAACAGCTCGATGCCGTTCATGATTCCGGCGAGAACCGGAGGGCCGGTCACGCTGAGAACCAGTACCGCCAGCCCTGCCCTCATCTCGATAGCCAGCAGCACTGCTCCGAGCGAAAGCAGCGTGCCGAATGAGGTCCACAGACTGTTCAAATAGCCCTGCTGCAGGCCCCCTTGCGTTCCGCGTACCACTCCCAGCGGTAATTGCAGCAGAAAGCATCCGAAAAAAACAGCCAGCGCCCCGCCTGCTTCGTGGATTGCCGCCGGCGTATGAACATTGAAGAGCGCGCCGGCATGGATGAACGGATAAGCAGCCGCCGCGATCACGGCGAGAACCAACGCAATGGCGCCCAGCATGCGGAACGCGCTGGCGATCGCCTCGCGCGCCGCGCCTCGATCCTCGCGCCCGACCGCGCCCGCCACCAGGTTCACGAGGCCGTTGCTGATCCCGAGGTCGGCAAATCCCAGCATCAACACGATCGACGTGATGGTGATGAAAATTCCGTATCGTTCGGGCCCCAGGTAGCGAAACGTGAGGCGAACTGTCAGGATCGACGTGGCAAGCGAGACAACTTTGCCGGCGGAGGCCGCCGCGCCCGACATCGCTGCGCGGCGATATCGCTCGCGCGAGCGGTTCTCAGCTTGTGGCATGCATGCACAACCTCTGTCAACGGATCGAAGGACTCACCGCCGCTTTGTGGTCCGCTGGAAACGTAAACGGGATGCCGCCTCAGGGGGCGGATTTAAGTTCGCAGTGAAGGCGCGAATCGTCCGCGCATCGGCATACGGCGAATGCCGGCTTCGCGTCGCAATTTCAATGCCCGCATCACCTTTTCCCCCGCTTCGAGCATATCGAGCATGATAAGAATCGCGACCGCGTCAATCAACCTGCGCGTGCTGCCGAACGGAGAGAACAGAATGTCCCAGGCCAATGAGACGAGCATCCATGCATAGATGGGGGCATTCGGCGGCCTCAGCATGGCGATTCGCGAAATCCCTTTGAGAACCATCCAGAAGACATAAATCCAGAGTGGCGCGCCCAGCACCCCAGCCTGCACCCACGCGCTCATGAGGTGCGAGTGGGCCGGAATCATACCGCCTGCGTCTTCCTGGTCGCGGAGATCTGTAGGAATTCCCTCCTCGGCTCGCATATCCGCCAGCATCTCCACATACTTGAAATCCCGTGCGTAGGAACCGTGCCCGATAAGTGGGCTGTCGATAACCGCGTGCGACGAAACCAGGATTTCAGGCCGGCCGCCGAGCAGAAGGCCGCCGGCTCCCCTGGCTTGCTCCCGATTCTTCATCTGCGCTTGTTCCCCGATGATGCCGGTGGCAGTAACCAGGCGAACCAATCCAAAAGCCGACAGCGCGCCAACGAGCGCGAAGAGAGCCAGCACAACAATCCGCCAGGCGCTGCCAACGCGCGGCAGCAGGGTAAGCCGCCCCACTCGTTCCGGGATCAACGGGATCACCAGCGCCATGGCAATCAGAACCGTGAGAACCGCGGACCGAAAATTCTCGACAAGATTGATGCTCACGACTCCCACAAGTGTGAGCGCGGTCAAGGAGTACCAGCGGCGGGAATAGAAGAAGCAGCTTGTCAGAACGAGCAGAATGTTCACTCCCGTGGAGTAGCCGAATTTCCAGGGATCGTCGGCCATGAGTTCCGGCGGCTCAAGCACCGCGGCCAGAAGCGCGCCGATTCCGAAAGCCCCGATGAAGATCATCCTGCGCCGCTCGTTATTGGCCAGCAGAATGGCGACACAAAAGAGGTCGATGGCGAAAAAAACAATGCGTGCATCGCCCCGAATCCAGTCCAGCGATTCCGTGCGCCGGTAAACGTCGGTGAGAATCTGGCCGAGCAGCCAAACGACGGTCAGGATGCTGATCAGCCTCAAGCCGGAACGATTCAGCCGCTTCCCCTGCATGATCAGCACCAGAGGCAGGACGGGAAGAAGCAGCAGCTCCGCGACCGGAATATCGCCGACGAGATGCACGATGAACGAACTGGTCACACCAATGACCAGAACCAGCACGTCAGCCGCGATCGAAGCCGGCCTCACGCCTGCGGCAATTCTGACCGCCCGGCTCGACCGGCGAGACGGACGCCAGACGCCGTTCCTGTAGGCAAGCCTATTCGGGATTCCGTTCGCCATAATACTCGTAATATTTGCGCCCATAGTACTCGGAGTACTCCGGCGCTTTGAAGTCGACCGCGTTAACCGCGACGCCGAGCAGGTGGGCTCCTGACCGTTCGAGCAGGTCGGCGCAACGCTGAACCACGTGGCGCTGAGCCGTTCCATATCGAATGATCAGCAGCGCCGCGTCGGTCAGGCGGCTGAGAATCGAAGCATCCGTCACGGCAAGCACGGGCGGCGTGTCGATGAGGATGAATTCATACTCGGTCCGCATATCGGCGATCAGCTCTTCCATCTGCTTCGAGCCCAGCAATTCCGAAGGAAGCGGCGGAACAGGGCCGGAGGTCATGATGTTCAGGTTGGGCAGATCGGGCCATTCGACGATTGCCTTCGATGGGGAGGATTTGCCGGACAGCACGGAAGACAGTCCCAGTCCTTTGGGCAACCGGAAGCGCAGATGCACCGAGGGACGGCGCAGGTCGGCATCAATCAACAGCACGCGAGAGCCGTTCAGGGCAAAAGTGATTGCCATCAATGTCGCCACTGAGCTTTTGCCTTCCGCCGGGCGCGTGCTCGTCACCATGATCACTTGCGGCGGAGCGCCGGGGCTCGAGAGGAGCACGGAGGTTCTCATGCCGCGCAACGCCTCGGCGATCCTCGACCAGGACGAAGAGCCTCGCGCAACAGCCAGTTCACGAAACTTCGAAGGAAGCAGCTCTTCCGTTTCCACCGAGGGGATGGCGGCAAGAAGCGGCAATTGCAGCGCGCGCTCGATGTCCGTCATCGTCTTGAGATTCGTGTCGAGACCCTCGAGAAGAAGGGCGATGCCGAATCCCAGGAAGAGTCCGCCTCCGATCCCCAGCGCCAGGTTCGCCGTGGTTCTCGGGCGGCTCGGGAATGTCGGAACGTCGGCGTTGTCGACCACGTGAATGGAGGAGGAATGGAGGCCGGCCATGATGCCCGCTTCCTGAAGGCGCTCCTGCAAGCCGTCATACAGCAGGCGGTTGGCCTCGTAATTCTGCCGCGCAAATTCGAAATCTGCGCTCTTTTCCCCATTGTTATACGCGTGCTGCTCTTCGTCATTCAGGTTTTTACGCAGCATGCTTTCATTGTTCTGCGCGGCATCGAATTCCTTCTGCGCCCGATCGACTTCGGCGCGCTCCGCCGTAGCCACGGTCTGTTCCAGCTGCTCGATTTGCGCCTTGAGCGCCTTGACGCGCGGATACCCGGGACCATAGGTCTGAATCAGCGATGTGTACTCTGTCTTGAGCTGCGCGAGCGTCTGCCGCGACGCCTGCAGCGAAACATCGGTGGATGCCGCGGCATCGATCACATCGGGCGATGAGCTCTTGATCGCCCTCAGGCGAGCCTCTTTCACCATGCGATCCACTTCGGCATCCGCCAGCTGCTTGTTGAGCTCTTCGAGGCTGGTCACCACCACGCTGTCTTTGGGATCCATTCCCACGATGCCCAGGTCGCGCTGATAGGCGATCATCTGCTGCTGGCTCTTGCCAAGGCTCTCTTTCAGACCGTTCAGCTGGGCATTGAGCCAACCGGAAATCTTCTCGGTGGCCGCATAGTTGTCGTGGAAGGAGCGCTCGATGTAGTTGTCGATGAGGGTATTGGCGATCAGGCTGGCGAGTGCGGGCTTGCGCGACCGCACGCTGATTTCAAGAATGCTGGTATGGCCCGAGCGGCCGATGGCGAGATGATCGAGAAACGCCTCAATCAGGATTTCGCGAACCGAGGGGCTGGTGAGGTCCCATGGGCGGCCCTTGGGCAGTGGAAGAAAATCTGGATTCGCTTCGAGATGCAGTGAGGTGATGGTCTGCAGGGCGAGGCTCCGGCTGCGAAGAATCTGCGTCTCCGTGTCCAGCTTCTCCGCATCGTCATTGCCTGAGGCCAAATCCTGAATTTGCTCGAGCCGGAACTCCTCAGACATGTCGGGAACGATCTCGATCTGCGCATACGCCGTGTATTGCTTGTGCATCAGCAAATTCACCGCGATGGCTCCCCCAAGACCCACCAGCATGGCAACCAGGATGAGCCAGCCGCGCTTTTTGAGGAACTGGACAAATCGACCAAGGGAATCGCCCTCGCCGCTGGTTTCGAGCATCGGGCCCGCCTGTTGAGGGCCGAGCTCAAGGTTCGTCAATACGGATTCGCGTTCAGGAGCATATGTCTGTTTCACGTCAGATTCCTCTTGCACCGGTTCTGTTGATCGAAAAATTGCGGGTTTGGGGACTTGAATTTCTTCGTGGGTACCGATTGCTCACGGCTGGTAAACGTAGACCAGCGGCCCGGCCATCGCCAGAGCGAACGACAACGCGCGCGCCGTGACTTCCTTCACCGTGCTCGGCGCTACGTAGACAATGTCATCTTCCTGCACCACCGGATCCGTGGTCTTTGATGTGAGCACCTTGTGGATGTCGATCTGCTCAGCGACCTTTGTGCCGTCGGCTTGCGCGCGGACCAGGAACGTGTGACTCTCCGAGGCCATCGGAGTCGCTCCGCCGGCGAGCGACAGCAGTTCCGAAAGCGTCACCTTCGGCGAACCGCAGAGCGAATAGGCTCCGGGCTTCGCAACGTCGCCGCCGATATACGCAATTCCGCAGGAACGAACCAGCACTCTGTCGCCGGGAACGATGTTCCGGTCGTAGTTGGCGGTGTTGTGCATCGTCGGATCCCAGGGAATGTCGATCTTGCGTTCAGGCCTGCGATCGTTGGAAATCTCGATGACGCGGCCGCTGGTCGCAGTCAGCCCTCCCGCGGTGGCAAGCACGTCTGACAGCAGGTGCTTGGCCGGGGGCGGATAGATTCCCGGGTTGCGCACCTCGCCGAGAATCGTGATCGCACTTGAAGCCGAGTCCACGGTCACGATCACCCGCGGGTCCGGCATCAGGTCCAGCTTTTTCAGCTGAGCCGAGATGAGATCAGCCGATTTCTCGCTGTTGAGCCCGGCAAGGTGCACGATCCCGACCGCGGGCACGGCAATGTCGCCGTCGGCCGACACCCGCATCAGCACCGAAAAATCGGGAGCGCCGAATACCAGAACATGCACCGTGTCGCCGGCAGAAATCGGCTCGTCGCTAAGTTCTCCCATGTTATTGCTGAGCGTCGAGGCCATCGCCGTTGCATTTCCGCCGGTGCCGCCCTGCACTTCCGGGACTAGTGCCGGCCGCTGCTGCTGGGCGGGAGCCTGCCCGACAGCGAAAGTGAGAAGCAACCAAATGGTTGCGAATGCGCTGGTGCGCAGAATTGCTCTGGCCTTTAAAGAGGAAACCACTTCAGCAAGCGGATGACCCATGATTTGAAATTCTCCGATTTTTGACTTCTGCTGATCCCAGGCGGATCGGCTCAAATTGCGCGCTCGCTCCAGCGAAGCGGGCATCGCGCGGCGCGAGTTACCGGCATCCTTGATGCGTTTTATTTCGACGTGAAAGTATGGTGTTGCCCGGCCGGCTATCCCGCAGTCAGCTCAAGCTGAGGCTTGATCGATTCGTAGGCGCGGCGGATTCCGTCTTCAAGGCTGGTGCTCGCCTTCCAGCCAAGGGCATTGATGCGGCTCACATCGAGAAGCTTGCGCGGCGTGCCATCCTGCCGCGACGTATCAAATACAAACTCCCCGTCGTACTCAATTACCCGGGCAATCAGCTCCGCCAGTTCCCTGATCGTCAAATCTTCTCCCGAGCCGATGTTGATCAGTGGAGGCTGTTCGTCGTTCAGCAGGCTGCCGTACGTTGCATCGGGCAGAGTCATCAGGTGGACGCAGGCCTCGGCAAGGTCGTCGCTGTAAAGAAACTCGCGCCGCGGAGTGCCGGTTCCCCACACCACGACTTCCCGCCGTCCCGCCAGCTTTGCCTCGTGGATCTTGCGGATCAAGGCCGGCAGCACGTGCGAGCCTTCGAGATCGTAGTTGTCGCCCGGACCATACAGATTCGTGGGCATCGCGGCAAGATAGCGCGTTCCGTACTGGCGATTGTAGGACCAGCACATTTCAATCCCCGCGATCTTTGCCAGCGCGTATGCGCGGTTGGTCGGCTCCAGCGGTCCGGTCAGCAGCGACTCTTCCGGGATCGGCTGCGGCGCGAGTTTCGGATAGATGCAGCTCGAACCGAGAAACAGAAGCCGCTTCACTGAACTGCGATAACTCGCCTCGATCACATTGGTCTGGATCTCGAGATTGTCGCGTATAAAATCGGCCGGATAAGTCGCATTCGCTTGAATCCCTCCAACCCTGGCCGCCGCCAAAAACACATACTCCGGCATCTCGTCGCGAAAGAAGGCGCGCACCGCGCTTCGATCGGCGAGGTCGAGTTCCGCATGCGGACGAAGAACGAGGTTGGCATAGCCCTTCCGCACCAGCGCCCGGCGGATCGACGACCCAACCATGCCCCGATGACCGGCAATGAAGATTCGGCTTTCAGGCTTCATGTGCAACTGAACTCTCGCGCTCAGCTTTCGTGGTGATTCAGCACCGAGTAGCCGTGCTTCTGCACCAGAGCGTCCTTCTCGGCGACAACCAGGTCTTCTTCCACCATCTCTCTCACAAGATCGCGGAAGCTGGTGCGCGCCTGCCACCCCAGTTCGCGGTGCGCTTTGCTCGCATCCCCGATCAGAGATTCGACTTCGGTCGGGCGATAGTAGCGCGGATCGATGGCGACAATCACATCGCCGTTCTTGCTCAAGCCTTTCTCGTCCGGGCCCGATCCCTTCCAGGTGATCTCCATGCCAAGAAAGCTGGCGGCCAGGTTCACAAAATCCCGCACGCTGTGCTGCTCGCCGGTGGCGATCACGTAATCACGCGGCTCTTTCTGTTGCAGCATCAGCCACTGCATCTCGATGTAGTCCCGCGCATGGCCCCAGTCACGCAGCGCATTCAAATTGCCTAAGTACAGCCGATCCTGCAGTCCGGCTTTGATGCGGGCGAGTGCGCGGGTGATCTTGCGGGTCACAAAAGTCTCGCCACGGTTGGGCGATTCGTGATTAAACAGGATTCCATTGCACGCGTAGATGCCGTACGCCTCGCGGTAGTTCACCGTGATCCAGTAGGCATAGAGCTTCGCCACCGCGTAGGGTGACCGCGGATAAAACGGCGTTGTCTCCTTTTGCGGCGTCTCCTGCACCAGCCCGTACAGTTCTGACGTGCTCGCCTGGTAAAACCGGCAACGATCCTCGATGCCGGCGATCCGGATGGCTTCAAGAAGGCGCAGAGTGCCGAGAGCATCGGCGTTCGCCGTGTATTCCGGCTCTTCAAACGACACCTTCACGTGGCTCTGCGCGGCCAGGTTGTAGATTTCCTCGGGCTTGACTTCCTGCACGATCCGAATCAGGCCGCTCGAATCGGTGAGGTCGCCGTAGTGCAGCATGAAATGGCGGCCTATTTCGTGCGGGTCCTCATAGAGATGGTCGATGCGATGCGTGTTGAACAGCGACGAGCGCCGCTTGATCCCATGCACCTCATACCCTTTGGTCAGCAGAAATTCCGCCAGGTACGCGCCATCCTGCCCTGTAACACCAGTGATGAGGGCTCGCTTCATTGCTGACTCCGTGGCTTGTTTGCATCATAAGCGGCCGCGCGCATTCGCCGCCGGCGGCCTGCTCACTTGAATCGGATGCGTCCTTAGACCAGCGCTTCAATGCACTTTCTGAAGTAATCCAGGCTCAGCTTCAGGCCGGTCTCGAGATCGACCTTCGGCTCCCATCCGAAGAGCCGTTTCGCCTTGGTGATATCCGGCTGCCGCTGCGAGGGGTCGTCCTGAGGCAATGGGCTATACACAATCTTGCTCTTCGATTCCGTCACCTGCAAGATGAGTTTCGCGCATTCCAGAATCGTCCACTCCACGGGGTTTCCGATATTGACCGGAAAATGCGCATCCGACCTGGAAAGCCGCAGAATTCCCTCAATCTCGTCAGAAACATAGCAGAAGCTGCGCGTCTGCTCGCCCTCGCCGTAGACCGTGAGATCCTCGCCCTTCAATGCCTGGATCATGAAATTCGAAATCACGCGGCCATCGTTCTTCTGTAGCCGCGGGCCATAGGTATTGAAGATGCGTACCAGGCGTGTATCAACACCGTAGTATCGGTGGTAGGCCATGACCAGCGCTTCGGAAAAACGTTTCGACTCGTCATAAACCGAGCGCGGACCGATGGGATTCACATGCCCCCAGTACTCTTCGGTCTGCGGATGGACCAGCGGATCGCCGTAGCACTCCGACGTCGAGGAGTGCAAAAACTTTGCGCCGTACTTCTTTGCGATCTCAAGCGAGCTGCGCGTGCCGGCTGACCCCACCATCAGCGTCTCGATCCCCAGTCGGCTGTAATCCACGGGGCTCGCCGGAGAAGCGAAGTTAAAAACGTAGTCCACGTGCCCGGGATCGAATTCCTGCGTGATATCGTGCTCAAGAAATTCGAACCGCGGCTCGCGGTCGAGATGCTCGAGATTCCTCAGCGAGCCGGTGCACAAGTTGTCCGCGCCGATCACCGAGTGTCCTTCCCCGAGCAGCGCATCGGTGAGATGCGAGCCGAGAAATCCCGCGGCTCCGGTGATGAGTACCCTCATTCGGTAGATCCCTTTCTTTGAAACTCAGGATGCGAGCGCCGCCAGAACCCCCGGCAATTCAATTCTTCGCGCGCTCCCTCGACTTGGGTACGTACAACGGATCCACCGAATCAGCGGATTGAGACGACCCCGACCGGCCTACGCTAAGGTACGTGAATCCAAGTTCCGCCATGCGCTCAGGATCGAACAGGTTGCGCCCATCGATCACGATCGGATAGCGCAAGGTGTAATGGAGCTTGGCAAGGTCAAGGTCCGCAAACTCCTGCCAGTCATTCAGAATCAGCAACGCATCGGCGTCCTGGGCCGCGCCATATGGATCATCCACATAACGCATCTGTGCCCCCACCGGAAGCACGTCCTTGGCGCGCTGTTCCGCCGCCGGATCGTACGCCGTCACCAGGCATCCCTCGTTCAAAAGCTTCTTCACGATGTCGATCGCAGGAGATTCTCTGATGTCGTCGGTTCCCCCTTTGAACGCCAGGCCCAGCACCCCGATCTTCTTCCCCCGGAACGTCCAGAGTGCCGCGCGCACCTTGTGGAAGAAGCGCTCCTTCTGGTCTTCGTTGATCTTCTCCACTTCGCGCAACAGGCTGAAGTCGACGCCGACCAACTCGGCCACATTACGGAATGCCGCAACGTCCTTCGGAAAACACGACCCTCCGTAGCCGATGCCGGCTCGCAGAAACTTGGTGCCAATACGGCTGTCCATGCCCATGCCGCGCGCAACTTCTTCCACGTCCGCGCCGGCCGCCTCGCACAGATTCGCGACCACGTTGATAAACGAAATCTTCGTCGCAAGAAACGCGTTCGACGCATGCTTGATGATCTCCGCCGCCTTGGTTGAAGTGAGCAGAATCGGCGGTGGATCTTCCTTGGTGCGCGGCCCCGGAACCGGATTCGCCTGGCCGTAATATTCGCCCCCCGTGAGAGGCTGATAGATCTGCTGCAGCAGTGCCGACGCGCGCTCCGTTGCTGCGCCAACCACGATCCGGTCCGCGTGCAGAAAGTCGACTACCGCAGTTCCTTCACGCAGAAACTCGGGATTCGACGTCACATCGAATTGATCCTTGGGCACCCCGTTGCGCTCGATCACCCGCCGAATCCATTCATTCGTGTAAACCGGGACTGTGCTCTTCTCGACAATGACCTTGTAAGAATCGATCGATCGCGCAATCTCGCTCGCCACCGCATCCACATACGAAAGATCGGCGCTCCCGGTGCGGCTCTGTGGAGTTCCCACGGCAATGAAAATCGCCTGCGCGGCCTGTGCGGCAGCACGCAGATCGGTAGTGAATTCAAGCGCCACCCCGCGATGGCGGCTCAGCAATTCAGGCAGATATTCCTCGTGAATCGGAATTCCGCCCTCACGCAGAGTCCTCACCTTCGCTTCATCGTTGTCAACGCAGATGACTCGGTGACCGATTTCAGCAAAGCACGCAGATGCGACCAGTCCGACGTATCCCGAACCGACAATGGCAATAGTGACAGGCTGCTTCATGGGGATCCTTCCATCTAATAAATAGTGAATCAAGGTTCTAGTGACTCCGTACCACGTTCTGCCAGGGGGGACGGAACCGTTCTCGGTACGGCAACAAGGCTTCTTTCCAGAAACTTTAGCACGCGCGCCGAAGACCAGCGAAATCCGGCATAAGATCGGGCAGAACGACGGTGTTCCCGAAGGTCACATGACCGAAGTGCACGAATCGCGTTACGAAGAGCCACCGCATCCTCCGGCTCGACCAAAAGCCCGGCGCCTGAATCACGTACCACCTGTGCCGCTTCGCTTGCCGCGCTCACCGACGCAATCACCGGGCAGCCCGCCGCAAGGTAAGTCACCATCTTCGACGGAAATACAATGTCCGACACCGATTTGCGCTGCGTTACCAGGCACACATCGCTGGCCGCAAGCAAACCGCGGAAATCCTGCCCGTCGAGCACCGGCAGAAACTTTACGTAATCCAACCCTCTTTGCGCGGCCCCCCGCATAACCGCCTCGCGAGCGGCGCCATCGCCCACCAGCAGATAGATAAGCGAATCGTCGTCCCGGGTCATCGCGGCGGCGTCGAGAACCACTTCAAGCCCCTGCTTCACCCCGATGTTGCCGCTGTGCGTGACCAGGAATTTCCGCTCCAATCCATATTTGCGCCGGAAAGCAAGCCCCTCGCCGGCGGCAATGTCAAACAGCGCATCATCGGCCCGCGGCTCGAAAAGCACGACTTTCTCCGAAGCAACCCCCTTCTGGACAATCTTGTCCCGCATGCCCCGCGTGATCGTACTGACCAGCGCCGCATTCCGGTAGGCCATGCGCTCCACCCCATACATCATCCGAACTGCCCACCTGGGCAGCATGCCGAGATCGGCGGCCGCATCCGGCTGCAAATCCTCAACGTCGAAAACGAACGGGACACCCCACATGCGGCTCAACAGCACGCCGCTCACCGCGAGGCCCAGCGGCGGCGAAACCACCAGCAGCACATCGGGCCGGCCGTTGGCCATCGCGCGCGCCAGCGAACCGGCGACAAAGCTGGCTTCATGCACCAGGCGCTTGAACGACGTTACGGGCCTCGGAATATAGGCATAGCTGCGCAAGATCCGAACACCATTCCGTCGCTCCGTCTGCAAAAGACGACCCCGGTATTCGCGGGCCACCTTCCACTCCGGGTAGTACGGAAACGCCGTGCACACCGCAACGTCGTGCCCCACGCTGGCCAGGTACTCGGCTCGGTACGTCGTAAAAGCCCCGATCCCGGTTTCCTCGGGCCAGTAATTAATGCTTAGAATGACAATCCGCACACCAAACCCGCTTTCATGCCGGATTCACTTTCACGATATGGAATGCTGCGACGTCGTATGACGCCGTTCGTGTCCCTCAGGCCTGGCAAAACTCCGAATAGGTCTCAAAAAGCGCATGCCCGTCTGCTGCGTCGCCGGCAAACACCCGGTCTAATGGTCCCCGGCTCAGCACGATGGCAATCAGGGTCAGCACCAGCGTTTTGGCGTTGGCGCACTTCAACTCGCGCCGGTCAACCCAGGGCTGCAGGTACCGCGCGACCACCTCAACCAGTTCGCCAAGATGCCGCCGCAGAAGCGGATCGATATCCTCACTCAGTTCCAGGGCGCTGTAGCCCAGCAGGCGCAACAATTGAGGTTGTTGCAGAAGGGTCGTCGAGATCAGCTCGAAAGTGCTCGCGAGCGCAACCCGTGCGCTCCCGGCATCAGCCAGGCGTCGGAGCAGCTCGCCGCGCAGGTGCACGCGCTGCAATTCTGCGCTCAGCACGGCAACATAAAGATCTCGCTTGCGCGGATAGTGCCGGTAAATCGTGACCTCGTTCACTTCAGCTGAGGACGCAATCTCGCGGGTGCTCACTCCGTTGTAGCCAAACTGCGCAAACAGTGCGGCCGCGGTGGCGAGGATGCGTTCTTCCGTGCCGCCTCGCGAGGTGGAATTCGATGTTCCTGCCATGTGTTTTTCCTGTGTTTATTGCTAGGATTTCTTGGGCAATGCCGGCAAGCGGGCACGACTGTCGCGCCACGAACGCGGTGGTTTTGTAACCAGGGCCCGGCTTGCGTCAGGCCGCAAATTGCAAAAATTAAGTTCGGGACTTCAGCCCGGAAGGAATGCTCGGAACCGCTTCAGTGCAACCACGCCTAGGCCGCGGTATATGCGCCCACCGGCTCTACATCCGCCTCATCCACTTCGACGGCAATGCTCTGCATGATTTGCTCCAGCGTGAGCACAACTCGAAAACCGCTTCGCCTGCGCTGGACCAGGCCCTCCATGCCGCTGAATGGGCCGGAACAAATACGGACCCTCTGCCCGATCGTCAACAACGGGTGCGGCTCAACCTTTTTCTCTATCAGCCCATGCTGCAGCGCCTCGATCACCGCGTCCGCGAGCGGCATCGGCTCCCTCGCCGTTCCGCCCACCACGGCGAGCGCGCCGGGAACACTCAGCACGCTGCCCCGCTGCGACCGCTCGATCCGTACGAACAGGTAACCCGGGAACAGCGGCAGATCCAGCGTGACTCGCGAGCCATCCCGCCACTTTCGCTGTGACTGGTAAAGGGGCAGAAAATGCTCGATCTCGCGATGGCCGAGATGCTGCGACACGCGCTTCTCGTGCCGGCTCGAGGTATAAACCGCGAACCAACGGGCCGCGCACACCGGCTGAATCAAAGGCGGAGCGGTCGCCAACCCATTTTCCATGCTTCCTGCTGCAATTTGGCGCAAGGCTTCGCCATCCTCACTTGGGTAAGGGCTTTCCCCTGTCATCTTTCAGGAAGGGGGAGCGGTCGGGTGGGCATCGGGGGAATCCGCTTGTGCGGCTGGATGAAAGCAAGTGCTTCCATCCATTGGACCTCCCTGCCAAACCCTGTTGTTGGTGACCAGTTTCAGCAACTATAGCAGTGAAATGCTCTGATTCAAATCATTTCGCCCCATCACGAAAGTACTGGTACCAATCCATGCACCGCCATGCTTGCAAGCGGTTGCTCTCATGTCCGCGGCCTTGGCTTGCCGATGAAGCGCGCTGCCTGCAGTTCGGCCTCGACAGGTCCGGCGCCCCATTTTCCGCCCTGAAATCTCCGATTTTCAGCTGTGTTACCCTCCGAAAAGAGGGCTATTTTCCGATGAATTCCGCGGTTTCTCCAGTTCGGGTTTACATGGACGCCAATGCCACCACTCCCTTGCTCCCGGAAGTGGTCGAGGCCATGCGCCCTTACTGGATGGAGTGCTTCGGGAACGCCTCATCGATCCACCTCGACGGCCAAAAGGCGAGAACGGCCGTCGACCGCGCCCGCGAAACCATGGCGGAGTTCTTCAACTGCCACGATGCCGAGGTCGTCTTCAACTCCGGCGGCACCGAGGGCGACAATACCGCGCTCTTCGGTCTTCTGCGTCCCGGCGACCACCTCATCACCACCTCCATCGAGCACTCTGCGGTTCTTCAGGCTGCGCGAAAGCTCGGCGAGCGTGGCGTCGAGACCACGTTTGTCGATCCCCAGCCAAGCGGCCTCATCGATCCCCAGGACATTCAAAGCGCCATCCGCCCCAATACCCGCCTCATCAGCGTCATGCTCGCCAACAATGAGACGGGTGTCCTTCAGCCCGTCGAAAAAATCGCCGAAATCTGCCGCGCCGCCGGTGCCTTCTTCCATATCGACGCCGTGCAGGGCGCAGGCAAAATCCCCTTCGATGTCCGCCGCTTTGGCTGCCACCTCCTCTCGATCAGCGCCCATAAAATGCACGGACCCAAGGGAATAGGCGCCATGTTCGTCCGCCGCGGAACCCCCATCGAGTCCATCATCGTCGGTGGTAGCCACGAGCGCCGCCGCCGCGCCGGGACTGAAAACGTCGCCGGCATCGTGGGCCTGGCCAAGGCGACGGAGCTGGCGACCAAAAGCCTGGCTGACGGCGTCATCGATCGGCTCGCAACCCTCCGTGACCGCCTCGAAGCCGGCGTGCTCGCGATTCCCGCAACCGGCCTCAATGGCGCCGACGCCAGCGGCAAGCCGGTGCCGCGCGCCGCCAACACAACCAACATCTGGTTCGATCAACTCGAGGGCGAGGCCCTCGTCATCGCGCTCGATCTCAAGGGAGTCGCGGTTTCAGGCGGGTCAGCATGTCACTCCGGTGCGACTGAGCCCAGTCACGTGCTCATGGCCATGGGTCTCGACAAGACCCGCGCCCGCGCCAGCCTCCGCTTCAGCCTGCTCAAGACGGCAACCGGCGCCGACGTCGACTACGTCCTGCGCGTGCTGCCCGATGCCGTCGAGCAGCTCCGCGCCGTTTCTCCCGTCGCAGCTGGAACACTCGGCTGACCGCTCACGCATGCCGCCGGGCGGGTGAGCCGTCCGCCAGAATATCTACGGCCGATCCCTTGCCGCATCCATCGCCCGGTAACTCTCCATTTTGCGAATCTTTTGATGACTTCCGGGTCGGTTCGGCTCTGTTATGATCGCGCGAGTTAGACGATTTTGTACTCAAGCCCGGCTCAACACTTCATCAGTGCTCCGGGCTCTGTTTTCTCTGGCCTTGGCTTATGGCGCCCCATGTCTACTGGAGTTTTGTCTGCCGTAATCGCGACTGCGCCCATCGGCACGACTACGCCTACCTTGGGGTCTACGGCCGCGTCCAACTGGGCGACTTGAGCATTCCGCCTCCGTTCCGCTTTCGATGCCCCGATTGCGGCGCCTTCGAAAGCTACACGCCCCTGCTCGATCTCAAGTTCCACCTGAAAAACCACGCGCCGGTTCCCGGCCAGAAGTTCATCACCTGAGCTTCCGGGCCAATGCGCCCCCTTTGCCAAGACCATCGCTTCCGCCCGTATCAAAGTCATCTCCATACGATGGACCGAATGCCGGCGACGCGTCCGGATACCAGACCTGCCCTCCAGAGAGCAACGATCCGGCATTCAACTCTGGTTTCGCGATTCCCTGTTTCCATCGCACATGGAACAAAGATGATCCGGAAGGTGCTCGCCGTATACTCAAGTTGGCGTATCGGACGCCTCCGTGTCCGCGGGTAGGGCTGAGCCCATCGATGAAGGTTCTTTCCAACATATTCAGACAATCTTCTTTGAGCCCGCCACGCGGACACCGGGCAGTGATCCAAAGGAGATCGTCATGTCCACCTCACGCCCCACGCCTGCACCTCCTCGGCGCCTTCCGCAGCAGCCCAATCTCGAACAGCTCAAGAAACAAGCGAAAGAGTTGCTTGAGCGATTCCGCGCCGGCGAGCTAAGCGCTGTTACCGAAATAAGTCAATTCGAGCGCAACCCTGATCCTTCCCATTTCGCTCTTAACGATGCACAACGCGTGCTCGCCCGTGCCTATGGCTTCGAGAGCTGGCCGAAGCTCAAGGCCTTTGTCGATGGTGCGACCATTGCTCGCTTCACCGAAGCCGTGAAAGCCGGAGATATGACACAGGTGCGAAGCATGCTCGCGTCGCGTCCTGAATTGGTGGGCATGGACCGGGCAGGCGATGACGAGCATAGAGGCTTGCACTACGCTGTGCTGAGCCGCAACGCGCCGATGGTGAAGCTATTGATGGAGGCGGGCGCCGATGCGCGCAAAGGTATCTGGCCCAATCGCGATGCAACCTCGGCGCTGACTCTGGCCCGGGATCGTGAGTACAGCGAAATTGTCGCAATGATTGAGGAGGAAGAGCGCCTGCGCCGCGAAGAGATGAGCTGCCCCAATGCAACAGTCTCCCCGGTGCAGGATCAGATCAGCGCAGCCATCCTCCAGGGCGATACGGCAACCGCCATGCGCCTGCTTGAAGAAGACCGCTCTTTGATTCAGGCGTGCGACCGTAACGGCGCGACCCCGCTGCATATTGCCGCGCAGGTGGCCGACGTGGACCTGGTGGCTTGGCTTCTGGAGCGCAGAGCGAGCGTCCGCAAGCGGGACATGAGGGGCAGCAGCGCGCTCGATCGGGCCGCGCAGTCCGCCGAGCCGCGCAATGGTTGCGCACGGCGGTTTCCGGCTGTCGCGCGGTTGCTGCTCGATCACGGAGCGGAGCTCACTATCTCGGCGGCGGTTGCGCTGGGCGATGCAGAGCGGGTGCGTGGGATGATTAAGGTCGATCCCGCTGCGTTGCGTCAGACACTGCGCAACGGCGGCCTTCTCTCGCTGGCGGTCAATCACAACCAGCTCGAAATGGTGGAGCTACTCCTTGACTTGGGTGCGGATGTGGATGAACGGGTACTGCTGCAAGAGCTGGAAGAACCGACGCTCAGCTGGGGTGCTCCGCTGTGGTATGCGGCATTGGGCAATCAGCTGGAAATTGCGCGCATGTTGCTCGATCGCGGCGCCGATCCCAACGCCAATGTCTATGCTTCGGGTTGGCCGCTGAGCAATGCATGGAATCACGAGGGCGGCGCAGTCAAGCGTCTGCTTCTGGAGCGCGGTGCACGCCTGCAGCCTCACACTGTAGCTGCAAATCATGACGTCGCTGAGGCCCGACGGCTTCTCGAGGATAATCCCAGCGACCATCTGATTGAGGAACTGCTTTGGTCGGCAGCGGACCATGGCTGTCCAGAGATCGTCGCGCTCGCACTTGCCCAGATCCAATGGCCACTCAACGAGCGGACCTCGCACTGGGTGTTGATGCAACCGATTCGAGGCGCGGGGGGCGATCCGGCAGAGAACGAGGGGCACTTCGCCAGCCTCGATCTGATTCTGCGCAAGGGTGTCGACCCAAACGTGACACGAATGGGCGCAACCACATTGCACTTCACAGCGGCACGGGGTGGTTTGGATGGTATCAGTCGGGCTCGCTTCGCTGCATTGCTCATTGACCGCGGAGCACGGCTTGATCTGCGCGACGATCTGCTGAAGTCGACGCCGCTAGGCTGGGCTTGTCGCTGGGAACGGGTCGAGATGGCCGAGGTGCTTATCGCGCGTGGCGCCCTGATCGACGAACCGGACGCTGAGCCTTGGGCTACGCCCATCGCTTGGGCCAAAAGAATGGGCCATAGTCAAATCATTCGGCTACTGGAGGCAAATTCGGTGCGGGGACACCCGTGAGTTGAGCCTATGCCGACAGTGCCGGCTCTTTGGAATGACGCGTCATCGCCAATGCGCCCCTCTAGCCAGCACCATCGCTTCCGCCCGTATCAAAGTTATCTCCGTACGATTGACCGAATGCCGGCGACGCGTCCGGATAGACCAGCGCTGCCTCCAGAGATCGAAGAGTCGGCATAGGCGAATGGGCAACCACGCACTCACGAAGCAGAAAAATCTGCCATTGCGCACGCCTTGACGACCGTGAATGAGTGCATTGCCCTATCACCGATCTACGGCTCGGTTTTCGTCTTGGCGCGCTGCTAGACCGCTTCCGTGAATGGCCCTGGCGACATCCATAAGATCCGTCCGGTTGGGCCCGAGCACCACAATGAAGCCGTAGTTTTCATCCTCCACTTGAAGCATCTGCTCCTAGGAACTCTGCTGCTGATAGAGGAGCAGGGTTCGTTCCTGCATCAGGGGAGGAATTCCGTTTCGGATTCCCGATACAGCCATATTGCGGAAAAGGCGAGGGATCGACTCCAGAAAGATTACGTTGTGATGGCCAGATGCGGGAAGTCCTGCGAGAAGTGCTGTGCCCAGTTCCGCTATCGTTGGAGGATCGGGCGGATGGGCGGTGTGAAATGAAAATCAACGGTCTCTTCGAGCGCGCACGCAAACTGGCGGGAAAAGCGCTTCCTACTTTAGCGTTCCTCTTTTCTCTGTGGTACGTTTCGCCCCTGGAGGCGCAATCATGCGGCTCGTCAGGATTGGCGGTTCAGGTGCTCGGGTCGGGCGGCCCGGAGTTGCAGGATAAGCGGGCTTCTACCAGCTATCTCATATGGGACCACGGCGCCGCACGTGTCATCGTTGATGCCGGTGGAGGCAGCGCTCTGCGCTTTGGGGAGAGCGGAGCGCAGATGTCCCAGGTGGACGCAGTTCTATTCAGCCATTTCCACATCGATCACAGCGGTGATTTCCCCGCTTTGGTGTTTTCTTCCTGGTTTGAAGATCGCAAGCGCCCTCTGCCAGTATACGGCCCTCCGGGAAACAGCTTTATGCCGTCTACCACAGAGTTTGTGCGCGATCTCTTCAGTGAACCGCGCGGCGCCTGGCGCTACCTGAGCGACCTGGTGGAGAAGGGCGCGGAAGGCAGGTACACACTGCAACCGCACGATGTCGCGGTAGGTTCCAAACCGATGCTCGTGTTTCGAAACGCCGACATGGTGGTGTACGCGGCGCGCGTCATTCATGGCGGGTTTCCCGCGCTCGCATGGCGAGTGGAAATGGAGGGCAAGCGGATCGTTTTTAGTGGAGATACGAACGGCGAAGGCGACGGACTGACGCAGCTCGCGATGGATGCAGATTTGTTCATCGCTCACAACGCCGTCCCGGAGGGCGCGACCGGAGTGGAAAGGCGCCTCCATATGCCGCCTTCAGTCATCGGAACGATCGCTGCGAATGCTCATGTCAAGCGGCTGGTCCTGTCGCACCGAATGCTGCGGACCCTCGGAAGGGAGAATCAGACCCAAGCCGAAATACAGCGTCATTTTTCGGGTCCTGTCGTGTTCGCCAATGACCTCGAATGTTTTCCTTTGAAGTGAACGAAGTATGAAAGTCTGCCCAGCTTGGTATCGGTACCGCCAAACGCCCTTCAGGTCGGCGATCCGTGTACGAGTTCTGAATGAGCACGTTATCGCCAATGCGCTCATCGAGTCAAATTGCCGTTCCGGCCAGATTGACCGAATGCCGGCGCCACGCCCGGATACCAGACCAGCACTGCACCGGGAATTTCGGCGTAGTAGCCCAGGCCTGCAAATTCCGATACACGGTGCATCAACCACCAGCAGGATCAGCATAATGGTGCAAGGCACGTAGGGACCAAGCGGCCGATAGTCAACAATCGGGCTCCTGCGATCGCAACAATCGGCAGAAAGAGAAAAAGGGGCTCGCCTGAACGGGATCTTCCGACCCGCCGTGTCTGCGGCTCTCAATCCGACCGTCACATTTTGACCATCACATCTTGACGGTCATCAGGAAGACATGTAACGCTTGACACCATGACCGACCAGAATACCGACGTCATCCAGGGCACGCTCGACCTCCTGATCCTCAAAACATTGAGTCTCGAACCGATGCACGGCTTTGGCATCGCTCGACGCGTCGAACAGGTCTCGCGCGGCGTATTCAAGGTGAACCCGGGCTCGCTTCTCACGGCTCTTCAGCGCCTCGAACGCGCCGGCTGGCTCGATTCCGAGTGGAGGAACACCCAGAACTCGCGTCACGCGAAGTTTTACGTGCTCACCCGGGCGGGCAGGAAACAACTGGAACTGGAAGAAGCGGACTGGAATCGGCGGGCGTCGGCCGTGGCGCGGCTCCTGCGGCAGGAGGCGTAACCATGTCATTTTGGCGTGAATTGACTCATGGCCTTCGCGGACTCGTGCGCAAAGGTGCGCGCGACCGGGAATTTGATGCCGAACTTCAGAATTATTTCGATGAAGTCGCCACGTCTTACCGGGAGCGCGGTCTTTCCGAGGAGGAGGCCCGCCAGGCCGCACGCCGCGAGTGCGGCAATCTGCACGCAGCCAAAGAGCAGGTGCGCTCGCATGGTTGGGAGAACACGCTTCGAAGCGTTGTAGGCGACCTGCGGTTTGCGGCGCGTCAGTTGCACGCCAATCCCGGCTTCACCGCCATCAGCATCGTCACGCTGGGACTCGGCATCGGCGCGAACATCGCGGTCTTCAGCGTGGTCAATACCATTCTGCTGCGCCCCTTGCCGTTTCGCGATTCGCAGCAGCTGGTGCGGATCGTGGAGAAGGATTCGAAAGCCGGCGAATCCGGCAGGACGTACACCGCCGACGCAACCCAGGATTTCCAGCAGCAGAACCGCTCGTTCCAGTCCGTCAGCGGCTATTTCGCCTTCACAGGCCCCAACAATTTCAAGCTCTCCGGCAACGGGCAGCCCCTGCCGGCTACCGGAATGCTGGTCGCCCAAGGCTTTTTTGAAACACTCGGCGTCGAGCCCTCCGTCGGTCGCCTCTTCCAGCCGCAGGAGTTCCTCCATCACGCGCATCCCGCGGCCTTGTTGAGTTACCCGTATTGGAAGCGCCAGTTCGGCGGCGACCCAAACATCATCGGACGCACCGTTGATCTAAGCGACAAGGTGGATCTGAACAACCGGTCCATGACCGTGGTTGGTGTCTTGCCCGAGACGTTCGATTTCGGCGCCGTCTTTTCGCCCGGAGCCAAGGTCGACCTCTTCGTTCCCTACATCATGGACGATTATCGCGATGATGGAAACGATCTGGCATTAGTCGGGCGTCTTAAGCCGGGCGTGAGCATTGCCCGTGCGCAGAACGAGGCGGATACGCTCTTTCCCGGCTTCTACTTCGAGCACAAGCACCCTGAATACGGAAAAGGCTACACGGCCCAGCTCACGGGATTAAAAGAGTACGTCAGCGGCAAGCTGCGCCGGTCGCTCATCGTGCTGTGGTGGGCCGTAGGCCTCATTCTTCTGATTGTCTGCGTCAATCTCTCCAACCTGCTGCTGGCCCGCGCCGCCGCGCGAAACAAGGAATTCGCCATGCGCACCGCCCTGGGAGCGAGGCTCGGGCGCATCATGCGCCAGTTGCTTACTGAGAGCTTTGTCCTGGCGATTGCGGGCGCGCTCGTGGGTCTCGGGCTTGCCTGGGCCATCCTCGCCTACCTGGCGCACCAGGGATCCCTTGCACTCCCGCTGCTGAGCATGGTGCGCGTCGACGGAGCCGCGCTCGCATGGACGCTGCTGATCGCCGTCGGCGCCGCGCTGCTCTTCGGAGCAGCCCCCGCACTGCGCATGTCAGCCCGCGATCTCCAGGAGGCCTTGAAGGATAGCGGCCACGGAACCAGCGCCGGACGCAAGCATGACCGCATACGCTCCGTTCTTGTCATCTCTGAAATTGCTCTCGCATGCGTGCTGCTCGTTGGCGCCGGACTGCTTTTGCGCAGCTTCCTCCGTGTTCTCGACGTCGACCTGGGATTTGAACCCAGCCACTCCGCCGCTGTCAGCGTTGACTATGACGACGGCGGAAACGCGGTGAAGCGGGCCGTAATTTGGCATGAAGTCGTGGACCGCACCTTAACCATTCCCGGCATCGAGGCTGCCGGCATCTCAGATAACCTGCCCATGAGCCGGAACCGCAGTTGGGGCATCGCCGTAAGAGGCGAGCAGAAAAAGAACGCCCTCGATTTCACTCCCATCTTCGTCTACATCGTTTCACCCGGATACCTGAAGGCCATGGGAATGCGCCTCGTCGAAGGCAGAGACATCAGCTGGGACGACATGGCCAACAATCGCAACGTCGTCGTCCTCAACGAGACCGTCGCGCAAAAACTATGGCCAAAACAGAATCCGATCGGCCGAATGGCTGTCGCGGGCGGCGCCGACGTCGAAGTGATCGGCGTGATCGCCGATGTGCACGAAAGCAGCGCGGAAGAGAGCGCACAGCCGCAAATGTACCTGCCTTCCAAATTTGGGCCGGAGGGCTCCTATCTCGTCGTGCGCTCCAAGATCCCTCCCGGCGCGCTTGCCACCAGCGTGATGAGAATGCTGCGCGAAATCAATCCCGGACAGTCGGCCTCCGAGTTCAGGCCAATCCAGGAGCTCGTCGACCACGCGACCTCCCCGCGCCGTTTCTTTGTGCTGCTCGTCGGAGCCTTTGCCGCACTTGGCTTGCTTCTGGCTTCTCTCGGCATCTACGGGGTCATCTCCTACTCCGTCACGCGCCAGAACCAGGAGATCGGTATCCGCATGGCTCTCGGCGCAACCGAAGGGCGCGTACAGCTTGACGTGATCGCGAAGACGCTCCGGCTCGCGCTGATCGGTATTGCCATAGGATTCGCCGTCTCCTTCGCCATCGCGCGGCTCATCGCTTCGCTGCTCTTCCACACCGCCCCCACCGATCCGGTCACCTTCGCAGGCATGGTCGTTTTGCTCGGAGGCGTTGCGCTCCTCGCCGGCTACGTCCCCGCGCGAAGAGCCTCCCGGGTCGATCCCATGGTCGCGCTGCGTACGAACTGAATGCGGCCTCTGCCGGCACCGATGGATACACCCCTGGGCGCTCCCGCTCGTTGCTACTCCGTCCGCAGCACCCGCATGGGCGAAACAGAAGCCGCTCGCCGCGCGGGCAGGAAACAGGCCAGGATCGCGGCGCCGAGCAGAACGGCAGCCACCGAAATGAAGGCTGCGAAATCCAGTGCCTGGACGCCAAACAGAATGCTTTGCATCGCACGGCCCACAAAATAGGCTCCGATCAGGCCGAGTCCCAAACCGATGGTCGCCAGCAGCACGCCGTCGCGAATAATGAGACTCACCACCCGGTTGCGTGTGGCACCAAGAGCCATCCGCAGCGCGATCTCATGCGAGCGCTGAGCCACCGAAAACGACATCACGCCGTAGATACCGAGTCCGGCAAGGAACAGGGCAACCGCCGCGAAACTCGAGAAGAGAATCAGCGTGAATCGCTCATCAGACATGGACTCATCGACGACTGCGTCGAGGGTCTTCGGCTCGGCAAGCGCCACGCTTGAATCTACCTGGTGCACCGCGGCTGAGATGCTGTTCAGCATCGTCGCCGGGTTCTCCGACGTGCGTACCGCAAAGCCCGCCTGCGGCCAGGGAATCTGGTAGAAGGGGATCAGCATCTCCGGGTTTTCGTCTCGCTGATCCGCCGTGTGCACGTTGTGATAGGTCCCAATAATCTGCCAGGGGAGATACCCGCCCAGCTTGGTGACCCCTGGAATCAGTTCTTCAACCAGGACGCGCTGACGAAACGGGTCCTTGCCCTTCAGGTATTTGTGCACAAAGTCCTGGTTGACCATGGCCACCTTCACAGTGGCTGCTGTGTCCTGATCCGTAAAACTTCGCCCTGAGATCATCTGAATCCCGTATGTGTTGAAGTAATCCGGAGTCACCATGCCGAACCGAGTCCCCGGACGCTGCGACGGATCTGAGTAGGTCGGTCCGTTCTCGAGCATGAACGGCATCCCAAAGCCCGGCCCATACGGTGGTTGGCCGGTCATCGCCGCGGCGTGTTGCACGCCCGGAACCGCATCGATGTGCGTGAGCATGTCGCGGTAGTAGGCCGAGATCATCTGCGGATCTTTGGAGCGGGTCTCCGGAACCGGCAAGAAGAAGGTGAGCACATGGTCGGTCTTGATGCCCAGATCGACATGGGCGAGATTCCAGAAGCTGTGGATGGTGAGGCCCGCGCCCGCGAGCAGGGCAAGCGCAAGCGCGAATTCGCCGATCACCAGAATGCGCCGCAGGAAATGCTTCCCGGCGCTCGTGCCGGCTCGCCCGCCTTCCTTGAGCGTCTCGGCCGGATCGACCCTTGATGCATACCAGGCGGGAGCGGACCCCGCCAGAAGACCCGCCAACGTGGTTGCTGCGAGGGTGAACAGCAGGATAGGAATATTGAGCCGCAGATCGGCTTCGCTGGGCAGAGTATCCCGCGGCATCGCCGCGATCAGGCCCTGCAACATCGCATAACCCACGCCCACGCCCAGCGCGCCGCCGGCGAGCGCCAGGATCAGGCTTTCCGTTAGAAGCTGGGCAAAGATGGTTTTGCGGCCGGCGCCGAGCGCGCTGCGAACCGAAAGCTCCTTCTGTCGCGCCATGCCGCGCGCCAGCAGCAGGTTGGCTACGTTCACGCAGGCAATCAGCAGCACGAACCCGACTGCGCCCAGCAGCAGCCAGAGCATCTTGATGCGTTCCTTGGGAAGAAAATCGTTCTTGAGCCCCTCGACGTAGGAACCCCAGCCCTTGTCGCTCCTGGGATACATTTCGGCGATGTGGGCCGTAACCGAATCCATATTCTGCTGCGCCTGCTTCAGCGTGACGCCCGGTTTCAACCGTCCCATGACCAGCAGCCAGTGAAAGTCATGGTTCACCTGTTCCGGCTTGAACACCAGTGGGACGGTGAGCTGTGCCTGCTGCCGATCGAAGATGCCGGGCCGCCGCACGCCCACAACCGTGTAGGGGTCGCCATCCATGCGCAGGGTCGTGCCGACGATCTTGGGATCCGATCCGAGCTTCACCCACAGCTTGTGCGTGAGGATCACCACGTGATCGCGGCCGGCCACGCCCTCTTCGGGTAGAAAGTACCGGCCCATGAAGAGCGGCTCACCCATCATTTGCGGCATGCTGTAGGTTTCTCTTACGCCATTCACATACTCCGGCTTGTCTTTGGTTGCCAGGTTGAAACTGCCGCCCGACCAGGCGCAGAGATCCTGAAACACCGTGTTCTGCTGCTTCCAGTCGAGGAAGTCGCCTGCCGCGACTCCGTTATGGTAGGTCTGAATTTTCGACCACACCATCACCAGCTGATCGGGTTGCGGATAAGGCAGCGGAGCCAGCAGCGTCGCATAGTCAACCGTAAAAATGGCGGTATTGGCGCCGATACCGAGAGCCAGGGTGAGCAAAACCGTGACCGTCAAGCCGGGGTTTCGCGCCAGCATTCGAAAACTGAAACGGATGTTCTGAAGAAGAGTCTGCATGCCTGTCTCCGCTGGTATTGTGCCGAACTTTCTTCCCAACATCCCGGCGAGAAGGTCCGGTGACTCAGTCGTTCATGGATACGGGATCAGTGCTTGAGGTGTTCTCGATGCACTGCGCTCTGATGCTGCGGCTTGACCGTTACAGCGTGTAACACAGCACCCGGCATGCCAATTGGCGAACATGAAAACAAAAGGTTTAAGTCAGGAAGATCAGCTCGCCGGTGTCCGGTAAGGGTGCCGGTGTCCGAGAATGGACATCGAGGAAATGAATGAAGATTCGAAAGGTCCGCGTCACCGACCACTCGCTCGCAACGCTTTAAATGCGCGAGTCGCCGTGATATCGCCATTTGACCGGGACCGGGTCGCCGCCTCTTCCCCCGATTGGTAGGCGATGCTAGAGCAAGCCAAGGTGGTCAGGATACTTTGCCTGCAAGGAACTCACCAGCGTTTCAAATTCGGGCACGTTTTGCAGATTCTGAAGGCAGGTGTCTTTCAGAAAAAATGGCCAGCACGCAAACCCGCTGTTGACGCTCCTCTCCAACCAATCGAATGCCACATCACGCCGTCCCAGCAAGGCAAAGATGCAGGCAATCTGATAATAGGTGTGGTGAGAGTGCCCAAAGGATTTTGCAGTAGCGCAAGCGCGCGTCACGCACCCAAGCGAGAGTTCTTCCTTCCCGGTTAATGCCCAATAGACGCCAAGCAGGCTGATGATCAGCGGTTCTTCGGGCAAGAGCTGGGTCGCTTCGTCCAGCATAGCTTTCGCGTTTTTCCAATCGCCAATCATCATGGCGGCCTGCGGACCAAGATAGATCGCGTACTTGTTACCCGGACTCTCGGCTCTCCAGGCCCGGATCTCTTCAATCGCCAAATCGAGTTCACGGTTCCAGAGATAAACCTGGACCACGCTGTGATTGATCGCGTTCCTGGGCTGGAATGGCCGGCCTCTCTCATACATTTCACGGGCACGATCGAGCAGGCCGATATGCGCCAGGATCGTGCCCAGCCGGTTGTAAGCGTGAGGTAGATTCTTCTGAAGCGCTATCGCCCTCCGCAACTCGGCGATTGCATCCAGATGCTGGAAGTTCTTCGACGGGCTCCAAAGCAGAAATGCCTTGGCCACGTGTGCTTCAGGCAACTCACGGCTGAGTTCAAGTGCTCTCGCGCAATGAAACTCAGCCATTTCCAACCATTTGTTGGCCGGCTCGATCTCAAAATAGCGAGTCGCGCACGCGAGCGAGAGAGTCGCGTGAGCGAGAGAGAACCCAGGATCGCGTGTCACGGCTTTGCTTAACCGCTGCACCGCTTCCTCCAGGTGCGCAGGATCTCCAGAAGAGCTCAGCCGATAGCCGCGAACGAATTCCGCATACGCCAGTTGGTCATTGCTGTATCGCTGGCTTTGTAGGACCTCCGGCCGCAAGGGCCGGTTCAACGCGGTCGCAATCTGTTTTGCGATTTCGTCTTCAAGCTGTGGCAGACGATCCAGATCGAGATCGAGTTTTCTTGAGAATCCGGCGCCCTGCAGATGCGTGTCGAACATCTCGAGGGCAAGACGCCATTGCCCTTTCGATTCTCGTATGGCTCCGTGGACTACAAAGCGAACGCCCAGGTTCGATCCGACATCTGACGGGCTCATCTCTGCCGGCATATTCAACATTGCCGACGTTGGCAAGACGTCGACATCCTTCAAGTTCCCGAGGCGCGACGCCAGGGCGTCTGCAAAGCCGAGACACACACCCTTGTCATCGAGAACATTTCCCAGCAAACAGAGTGGCAGAACAGCAAGGGTGGGGCGTTCTTCGCGACCGGGAACGCGCCATCTGCGCACATCAGTGGCCGGAGTCTGTACGAGGGCGGACGGCGCGAAACCTGCATGAATCACGCGCAACGGTCCGATGAATCGATAACCCTTTCCAATCACTGTCTCGAGGAAGCGCGGCTTTGCGCAGCTGTCGCCGAAGGCTTCTCTGATTTTTCGGATCACGTTATTGAGGCTGGCTTCGGTATCGACAAACAAATCCGAATGCCAAAGCTTCGTCATGATGTCCTGGCGCGAAACGAGCTGCTCCCGTCGAGATGAAAGAAAAATCAAAAGCTCCATCGGTTTCTTTTCGAGCTTCACACGTTTCCCGCGGCGTCGAAGCTCGTATCGCCCGAGATCTAACTCGAACTCATTTGCGGCTTGATTTGAATTTCGCATAGAGCCGGCTTGCGCGCATTATCCCATAAGATTGAATAGGTTACGAGGATAGATTAAAGATATGAAACCATTACCTGTTTCTGATTGAAATGATTGGCTGATCAGAGGACTATTCTCGGCAAGCGTCAATCGAAACTCGACGTTGGAGGCACAGTTCCATGAAGCATCGCAACTACCTGATCACAATCCTGGTTGCACTCGCGTGCAGTGTGACGTGTGTATTCATCATGGGGGCACAGACCGGCTCGGAAAAACATGCATTCACACCGGATTCGGTTCCATACGGTCCAGCCCCTGCGTTTGTCCCCGCAGGTGCACAACTCGCCGTTCTCGAGGGCGATCCGAGCGCGTCAACCGGGGACTACACCATACGGCTCAAGATGCCCGATGGATATCGCATCGCGCCACACTGGCATCCGAAACGGGAAAACGTCACGGTTCTCTCCGGAACCTTAAAAGTCGGCATGGGAGATCGCTTTGATGAAAGCAAAATGGGGGATTTCGCAGCAGGCAGTTTCGCTTACCTGGACCCCAACATGCATCACTACGTAATGGCGAGCGGCGAGGTAGTTGTACAAGTCCACGGAATGTCCCCAGTGCAATTCAACTACATCAATCCTGACGACGATCCAAGCCGTAAGAAGTAGTCGAACAGCCCACTCATCCCAGACGGGATGACGTCGGCTAACAATAAGCGCCCTCGAGGGGATTCGTCTGCCACATCGCGTAGAGCGGTCCTCGTTGTCTAAGCTTGGGAATGTCGCAATGCTTTGAATGCGCGAGTTGCTCTGAAGTCGTCAGTTCAGGTTGAAGCGCTCTGTCCGAAAGCGGACATCTTGGAACCCCTCCGTGACGCGCGCCATTGCCGTTCGCTCTACGGTTTTTGCTCGGTGGCGCACCTTTTGTTTCCTCTTCGCCAACACGGCCGCATTGACTCCTTCATTTTTCTCACTCCCGGCGTAACCGGAGGTGTGTTCAGTCACCGGATCAACGGCGGGGTGGATTTCGCAAACGAAATCATCATTGCCACTGGTCCAGGACCAAACCCCCGGGTTTCAGGAGATCGTCAATCCGCCGTTTGAGATGGTAGATGAGGTTCGTGTCACCTCTTCGGTTTTTTCCCCGCAGTACGGCCTCGGGCAAGGCGTCGCGTCCTTTCAATTTGCTTCGGGAACTAACGAATTTCATGGCTCCGCGTTTGAGCTCATGCGCAATAGTTCTTTGGACGCTCCGGGCGCTTACCCGATCCTCGATGCCAATGGGCACAAGGTCACGCCGGCAGACCGCGAGCATAATTTCGGATTCTCTTTCGGTGGCCCGGTCCTCATTCCGGCGATCTACAACGGAAGAAACCGGACATTTTTCCACGCAGATCTGGAGTGGTATCGCCTGAACATCGGTACAACTCAGCTCGGAACCGTGCCGACCGATGCGATGAGAAATGGCGATTTCAGCAATGACTTCTTCTTCAACACCCTCCCAAACGGTGAGGTCGTGCCGCAACAGATTCCAATCTACGTGCCGCAGGCTTGGGCCAACCCCGCCATGATTCCTCCCACGTGCAATCCCGGGGCACACGGCTATGTTCCGGGACAGCAGTTTCCTGGCAACGTAATCGATCCAAGTTGTTTCAGTCCCATCTCGCAAAAGCTCCTCGCCCTGATTCCGCGCGCCAATAATCCTCGAACTCCGAATCCCAACCAGGACAACGCATTCACCGCGGTCTCCAGTTTTCCCACGCGAGAGGTCGAGCCCGGATTCTCGATTGATCACAACCTGACAGACGCGCAGAAACTCCACGGTTCCTATTGGCGAGCTCCGTATACCGCGTTCTATCCCGGCTTTGCTTTCCCCGCAAACGATCCGCTGACACAATTGGAATCCTTGACGACATACGGCATGGGTGTCGTTCTGAATTACTCCAATCCTGAACCTGAGCGGTGTGTATGAATTGCCCATTGGCCCTGACAAGCCGCTCCTGAGCGGCGGCGGCCTTCTGAAGAACAACATCGACGGCGGTTGGCAGGTGAGCGCCATTCTCCAATATCAGAGCGGCGTACCCTTCGGCGTCACCGCCAGCGGCAATCCTTTGAACAATGGCTTCAATCGCGCCAACGTCCTTCCCGGAATCAAGCCGGTCATCTCGTGGAAAAATGTCGACAGGACCGATAGCGGCGGGAACCCTCTTCCGGTCCTCAATCCAAATGCCTTTTCCGATCCAGGACCGTGGGTGCCCGGCAACGCGCCTCGCGAACTCGAAAGTCTGCGGCTCCCGCCCACCTCCAACGAGAACATCGCTCTGGCGAAAAAGTTCTTCCTTGGCGACCGCGTGCACGCGGAGCTCAGAATCGAGTTCTTTGACCTATTCAACCGCGTCATCAGGGCTTGCATGCCCGACACAAATGTCAGTGACGGCGCCTTTGGCCTGGCGCCTCAACAATGTCAATCCAATCTCCCACGGCAAGGACAAGCCTACTTCCGCATGAGCTTTTGACACCGACCCAATCCGCCGCCGTATCAGACCGCGCGGCCCTCCCCTACCAGCCAGCGCGAGAGACCCGCTACCAGGACGCGAGCACCGCAAACCCTCCCTCGTAGCTGATAAAAACACTTCGGAAGAGCCCCGTCGGAAGCACCCCATCGATCCCGGATCGAGGAACCTCGGAGTTCTTCGCATCCGGCGCCACAAACGAAACGCCCTCCAGACGGACAGGCCCTACATGAATGTTCTGCGGCGCCAGAACTACGTAGTCGTGCGACGCTCCATCGGTGCCATGGCTTCGCAGCGACTTCGCCGCCGCCGGCCGGGCAGAACCGAAAATCCCCGCATCGAACAGCAACGCCGCATTGATGCCCGAATCGATCTGCAACAGCACGGGACGCCCGGAAACACCGGACAGTTCCGCCGGAAGAATCAGCGGCTCGGTGAACGGCATGCCACTTGCCGCATGCGGAGCGGCAACCAGCGTAAGGCGTTCGCCCTTCACCTTCTCCCGCAGAGCCTTCGCAGCATCCAGGCACACAATCGAGTGGTCGTAATCGATCAGCAGGTCGAAGTGCTCCAGAAAATTCTCCCCCAGGATCCCCCGCACTCTTGAATCGGAAATCCGGATCTGGCCCAGCGGATGAACCAGCACCACCGGGCTGCTGACCTCATACGCCCCGGTCCGCAGCGATCCCGGACGCGCGTACGAAGCCCGCGTCACAAATCCTGCCCCGGTCACACCTGCCGTTCCCTCCAGCTTGAAATGCAGTTCATCCGCAAGCGACGGCTCAATGGTGCTCATCTGCGCCGCCGTATCCAGGACAAAATCGTAGGGTCCGGAATCATTCACCATCACCGGAACAATCACAATCGAATGCTCCACAAATCGCGGGCGTATACTGGCGGCATTTCCCGGACACCGTGTTTCCGCCCGCATGGCAATCACTGTCCCCATGGCAACCGCCGCCACCACAAAGTACTTGAAAAGCGACATGTGCGATCTCCCCAGCCGGGTTGGCTTGAGGCAATGTCGCTGTGCGCGGGCGCACGGTCTTTACGGCGTTGTGACCCTTTTCTGAATTGAAATGACGGAATGATGAGAGCGCCGGAAAGCGCCGCTTTCGACTACATCGCGTCCGGGTTTGCGGCGTGAGAAACTGGGTTTCGAAGCAACAGGGGTAGACTGGCCGCATCTCCTGGACCGTGGAGTCTTCCAAAAACGACGGGCGCGCCTGTACATGCGAAGCCCGCAAGGATCCAAGAAGCCTGTGACGTAAAGACACTCGCCCTCAGCTCGATCAGCTGCATGGAATCTCCACTGTGGGTCGCAGTATCGTTCGGGAAACCCGATCTTTTTCTGACGGAGCTGGGACGGGGTGCCGGAAACCACCATTTTCCGATTCGCGGATATCGAAGTCCGGCCCGCTGAGTGGCTTCTCCTCAGGGCCGGTGCCCCCCTGCCGATTGAGCCAAAGGCCTTCCGGGTCCTCGTCTACCTGCTGCGAAATCCGGGCCGGCTGGTCTCGAAGAATGAACTGCTCGATGCCGTCTGGGACGATGTTTCGGTTTCCGAAAACTCGCTCACGCGATCCATCGCCTCACTTCGCCGCCAACTCGGCGACGACGCCCGCGAACCAAAATTCATATCCACGGTGCACACCGAGGGATATCGGTTTGTTTGCCCTGTCACGATCACTGACAGAGATCCCCTCCCGCCGCAACCTCCACAGGGTTGTTCCCGGAAACGACAACAATGGCCCTGAGAGCTGGTCGCACGATGGAAAGGCGATCTATTTCGCTTCCGATCGCACCGGCAGTTTTCAGATCTGGCGCAAAGAACTGGCAAGCGGCCGCGAGACTCAACTGACGCACGATGGCGGATTGACGGGCCTGGAATCGACCGACGGGAAGACGCTTTACTTCTCCAAACTCAGCGGCGGGGGCATCTGGGCCATCCCCGTGACCGGAGGAACCCCGCACCTTGTGACGGACGCGCTCCACTTCGGCTATTGGGGAGAGTTTGCGGTCACCGAAAACGGCATCTACCTGGTTGACTCAGATACAGACCCCGGACCAGCCCTCATGTACTACTCCTTCCGCACGAACCAGCTCAAACGGATTCTCAACCTGAACGGTCCCCCGCAGAAGGCGATTCCCTGGGGCGCCAATCTGGGTGCGTCGCGCGACGGCCGCACGGTCCTGGTCGTGCTTGCCACATTCAGGAGCTCTTTTGTCATGGCCGAAGATCTACACTGAGACATCCGGCTGACCGCGATCCCTTTGCAAACCCGGCGACGGCGCCACCCGTTCCTCGCTCTTGCACCCGCCGCAAACACCGAAAATGTGATCTGCCTTACACTGGAAGAGATGACCCAGACCGACACCATTGCCGTAGCCATGTCCGGAGGAGTCGACTCCTCGACGGCCGCGGCCATGCTCGCCCACTCGGGCCTCAACGTTGTCGGCCTGACCCTCCAGCTCTGGGATCAGACCCGCCTGGCCGGCAAGCACGGTATTCCCGACGCCCCGGGGTCCCCAACGACAGGTCCTCGTCGTTGGGGTGGTGACGCGCCCAAGGCCGGCCGCTGCTGCTCGCTCGACGACGTCTATGACGCCCGCCGTGTGGCCGAGCACCTCGGCATTCCCTATTACGTCGTCAACCAGGAAGACCGCTTCGAGCAGGACGTGGTGCGGCCCTTCGTCAGCGAGTACCTCGCTGGGCGGACGCCAATCCCATGCTCGCTTTGCAACAACCACCTCAAGTTCGACCAGCTGTTGAAGACGGCGCGTTCCATCGGTGCCAGCCGCATCGCCACCGGCCATTACGCCGTGAACGAATTCGATCCGGAGCGTGGTCGCTGGATTCTGAAGCGGCCGGCCGACCTGGCCAAGGACCAGACGTACTTTCTTTTTGGTCTTACCCAGGAGCAGCTTTCGCACACCCTGTTTCCGCTGGGCCACCTCACCAAGCCCGAGGTGCGCGAAGTGGCCCGGAGCCGCGGTCTCGCGCTCGCTGAAAAGCCCGACTCCCAGGAAATCTGCTTCATTCCCGGCGGAGACTACAAGCAGTTCCTCACCGCCTATCTCGAAGAGCAGGGCGAGGACTTCCCCGAGACAACGGGCGAGTTAGTCGCCTCGAACGGCGAAGTGCTCGGCCGCCACGAGGGCATCTTCAACTTCACCGTGGGCCAGCGCAAGGGCCTCAAAGTCGCCTCGCCCTCGCCGCTCTACGTGCTCCAGATCGACCCCGCAAGCCATCGGGTCACCGTCGGCGCCGACGCGGAGCTGGCAACCCGGCATCTGCGCGCCGGCCGCCTCAACTGGATCAGCATTCCCGGCCTGGCCGCGCCGATGCGCGTGAAAATTAAGATCCGCCACCGCCACGAGCCCGCCTGGGCCACGCTGTCTCCAGCTGGAGCCGGCGAAGTCACGGCAACCTTCGACGAGCCGCAGCGCGCCGTCACGCCCGGCCAGTCCGCCGTCTTCTATGACGGCGACGAGGTTGTCGGCGGCGGCTGGATCGTATGATGGTGCTGTGAAGCAGGCAATACAAACACAAGAAAGGCCGGGATCTCGACCCGGCCTTCCCTTTTTGCCTCCGCTGATCTAAACGAACAGGTCCTTGTCGGCCGACGCATGGGTGGCTGCCGGTTCCGGCGAGCGCGACGTAAGCGCGCCGAACATGGCCTTGGCTGCGGCTGCCAATGCACCCAGCTGCCGAATCGGAGCGCCCACTACGTCGTTGATAAACGCGCCGGCCCGATCCACCGAGTCGAGAAAGCCGGTCATCATTGAGTCGACGCGGCTCGACTGGCGCTGCACCTTCTCAAGTATCACCGTGGCCGATTCCTGCAGTTCTGCGCCTTGCTCCCGCAGGTCGTGCATCATCGACGACATGTCGGTCGCCATCGACTCGAGCTTGGGTCCAACGCGCGTGAAGAAATCACCCGCGTCGGTGACGACGGGCAGAACCTTGGTGCGCAGTTCGTCCACGTTCTCCTGCACCAGCTTCAGCGACTTCCGCATGGCGATGAACATGCCCAGCAGAACGGAGGCCTGAAGCAAAACCGCCAGGCCGGTGATGGCGACGAAGACGATCAGCAGAATGGTTTGCGTGTTGCTTGCACTGTTCATGACGAGATCTCGCACAAAGCCGCTGCGTGCTTGCTGAAATTTGGTCGAGTGATCTCAACGCAACAAGTCGAACGCAGGTCCGGACCGGGTTCCCCCGGTCCGGTCAGGGAACCTAAGTGGTGCTGGACTCACCGGGTTTGGCAGAAGCTCGATAAGCCTCGCGGCCAGCATCCACCGCATTCGCCACGCGACCGGTCTGATCGGAGACAAGGTTCTTGCCGCGCTCCACGAATTCTTCCCACTGTGCGCGTCCCCGGTCGACCACATCGCGTCCGCGGTCGACGTATTCGTTCACGCGCTCCTTGCCCTTATCCACCAGCGTGCCCACCTGCTCCATGGCCTGCCGGCTGCGGTTGCGCAGGTATTCCGTGCCTTCGCGCGCGCTTTGCGCGAGCTCCTCGCGGGTCTCGCGGCCGCTCTTGGGCGCATAAAGAATGCCGATCAGAGCCCCCACGCCGAGCCCTGCAATGAACCATGCGAGGCCTTGAGATTTGTTTTCCTGTGACATGATGAAGATCTCCTTTCAATTCCAAGAAAGCCTGAGCGTACCAGATTCCATGGTACGCCGAAAACTCCAATAAACGGCGGATCGTAACCAACGCCGGTCTCAGCCGGCCCGATCAACAACGTTCGGTTAGAGTCCGATTCAGGAGGCGGGGTTGCAACTGCGGCCGCCCCGCCCTAGCTCGCGATCAACTCGCGTGCGATGGTGTCAAGTATTCCGTTCAGAAAATTGATCGACTCAGGCGCGGCATAACGGCGTCCGATCTCCAGCGCCTCATTGATTACGATCGGAAACGGCGTGGACTTGAAGCCCATCATCTCGCCCACCGCCATGCGCAGCAGGTTGCGATCGACCGCGGGCATGCGCTCAAGCCGCCAGTGCTTCGAATGGGCGGTGATCAACCCGTCAATTTTCTCCTGGTTCGCAATGGCGACGCGGAACAGGTCTTCGGCGAAACCACGAACCTCAGGCTCCACCTGGTCCCCGGCCTTCCAGAAGGTCGCCCGTACTTCATCGGGCTTCTGCTTTCCCAGATCGGCCTGAAAAAGCATCTGCATAGCCAACTCGCGCGACTTGCGGCGTGTGCTTGCGGTCAAGCGCCACCGCCCTGCTTGATCTTGCGCGTGAGGCTCACCATTTCGATCGCAGCCACAGCCGCTTCAAATCCCTTGTTCCCCGCCTTGATGCCGGCGCGATGGAGTGCCTGCTCGAGGGTCTCGCAGGTCAGCACCCCGAAACTGTGCGGAATTCCGGTTTCCTGCTGCGATTGGCCGATGCCCCGCGAAACTTCGTTGTAGATGGCCTCATAGTGAGCGGTCTCTCCGCGCAGCAGGCAGCCGAGAGTGATGACGGCCTCAGCACGGCGCTGCTCTGCGAGCGTGCGGGCGGCGGCGGGAATCTCCCACGCTCCCGGAACCCGCACCACCTCGATGTCAGAACGTTTCACCCCGCTGCGCAACAATGCATCGAGCGCGCCATCGAGCAGGCGGTCGGTAATCACCGCATTCCAGCGCGAAACCACAATCGCAAACTTCATTCCTTCCGCGGAAAGATCGCCTTCGAACGCGATCGGCCTCCCTTTCGTCGGATCGCTCCACGCCCAGAAACTGAACGCGAATCCAGGTTCGGGCTCCGCGGTAAAGATGCGTGACTTCCAATGCGTGTCGGTGATCGCGGAAAGACGGCTCCCGGCGTCCGCGCCTCCATTCGATTTCAGCCACGCTTCGGCCGCCTGGTGCACCGCATCGAGCGACGTCACCTCCACCATGACATCGGCAACCGGCGGAAATTCGCCCTCCACGAACTCGAGATTCCCAAGGGGAGCAAGAAAAGACGCGCCGCGGCTTGTCTCTTCTTTCCAGCCCGCTCCCGGCGCGAATCCAAGCGCCGAAAAGAAGCTCGAGAGCCGGTCATAGGCCTCCGCGCTGCCAGCCGGCCGCAGGATCGAAATCCCCTTGATCATGCTCTGATTCTATCGTGCGGACGGACAACACAAAGCCGGATGCGCCGCGCAAATCCCTCTCAGCGCAAAGGCAAAGGCCGGCAGTCACAGCCGGCCTTCTTTGATTCACTGCCGTTCGGTTAGGTGGTGGGACGCGGCTTCACAGCGATCACCGTTGCCGGAACGATCCCCGATGCCGGAGCAGTCGCGTTGGTGAATACGCAGTCCGGATCTGAACCGGGCGCGCAGGACGGCAGGTTGGGACTGATCTGTTGGGTGTCCTGCAGGGTTGTGGTGTTGATGTAGTGGATCTGGTTGTCGCCCGCCGACGATACGAAGAAGAGCGAATTATCCGGGCTGAACGCACCCGCAACAGGAGCTGTCGGAGCGGTTCCATTCGTAGGAGCCGTCAGCGTAACGGTCCCCACCGTTCCCGGCGCCGGGTTTTGAGTCGTTACCTTGTAATAAGGAAGCAGGCCGTTCGAGCCGGCCGTCGGATTGTAGGTAACGAAGCTCAGATTGAAGGGCGACGTGCCGCTGCCCTGCGTGACTGCCGCGGGAGAAGTCACAATCTGGTTCACCGCGGATGCCGTCACATTCAAGCTCTGCGGAGGATTCAGCGTGGAGGTCACGGCAAGCGGACTGAGGGTCGCTCCGTTAATTGGGCATGGGATCGGCGTCGCCAGGTCGCTCGTCCCCCCCGGCACCATGTCTTCCGTCGGAATCTTGACGCTGATATCGGACAGCGAGACTGCGGTTCCTGCGAGTCCCGCGCCCAGGATATGTTGCCCATCCGTCGTGGCCGCAAGCACGTCCGTCTGAGTCGTTACCGAGTCCACTTGCGGGTAGAAGCTCATGCTGAGATAGTTCCCCACGGTTCCCGACGGGCACCATGTGTGCGCCACCGTGGGACTGCCGCTGAGATACGCGCCCAGACCCGGCACCGTGACCGCGACTTCGCGAGGCGTATGGTTCGTGACCCATTGGGCCGGCGGCGCGGGCAGCGCATAGGTCGTCCAGCCGGTATTCGCGTTGTACACGTAGAGCGTGTCGGTATGCCCGGTGATTCCCGCCGCCGCGTTATTCGCTGCGGAGGTATCGGTCACGTAGAGGGTCTTCGAATCCGGCGTCCACTGCGCCGCGGTGCCGACGCCGTTGAACGTGGTCGAGATCGTACCGGTCGAGGTATAGAGGTAAAAGACCTGGCGCACCTGGTCGTTGATAACAAGAGTCTGATTATTCGGCGACACAGCCAGAACGACGCCCGGGACCGATGGATCCTGCTTCGAGATCGTATTGGTTGAAGTGCTGTACACCATCAGCTCATGCGCCGATCCGAAGTAAAGATTGGTGCCCAGCTGGTCCATGATCATCGAATTGGGCACGTAGGGAAGCCGAACCGTGGAACCGACCGATCCCGTGAGCAATTCGACCGGAACAAAGTATTGCGATGCGCCCGGAGCCGAGAACCAAAGGTAGGAGCTTGCCGTGCCCGGAATCGTGATGTTGACCGGATTGCTCGAGATCGAAAGTCCGGTGCCAAAAACTCCAACCTGGTTGATTGGCGCCGGATTGCAGCTGCTGGGCTGGCAGATGGCGTAAACCGATCCGGAGCCCGGGAGTTGCGCCCCGATAGCGCCTCCCGCACCGGCCGTCAGCTCGAGCGGGTTCGTGGATTGGTAGTCGAGCGTGAGTCCCGTAATCGTGTGCCCGGTCGTATCGGTTACAGTCGTCGTCACGTTCTGTTGAACCCCCTGGGTCACCGTGCCGCTGGTGGCCCCGTTGGCGAGCGCGATCGAAATCTTTGCCGGTGGACAAACAGAGAAGTATCCAGCCGATGCGCCGGAACCGGCTACCGACGCTGTGATCGCAGTGGTGCCGGGTAGCTCAGCCGTAATCTGGTTGTTCTCGGGATTGATCGTCGCTACCGAAGCGGTCCCGACGGTGTAGGCGAGAGGCCCGATCGCGGTCGAGCAGTCGGGAACCGAAGTCACGCCTCCCGCCAGATTCAAACCGTTCTTGCACGAATACGCCGACAGCCCCGGCGGCGCGCAGAGTTCATATTGAGCATTATTGGGGCCTGCATAGCAGGCCTCGGAGTCAAGCTGCGCCACCGTGCTCTGCGAGTAACACTGCGCCTGCTGCGGCGTGCCTGTCAGCGCTAACGAAATCGAACTGACCGGAACGTGAACATACACCTCCACGGGATTCGACGTAATCGAATCTGCGGAAGCAGTGATATACGCCGTGTTGTACGGAAGCCCACCCGTGTTGGGCGTCGGATTCGGCGCACTGCAAATGGTGTAGTCAGGAATGCCGCCGCCCGTGTTGCGGTTCCAGGTTCCGGCGCAGATGCTGCCCGTCGGCGAAATATCGACCAGCTGATTGTTGGTGGTTCCGTAGAGGTACTGGGAAACGGACGCCGACGCTCCATGGCAGGTCTTGGCCGTCGGCGGTGTCACCTGCCGCGTCTGCCCGAAGGCCAGCGAAATGCCCGTCGTCCTCGGTTCCAGATCGATGGAAAACACCTGGGTGACCTTTAAACCGTATCCTTGGCCGTTGCAATAATTGCCGGCAGGGTTGCGCACGCATCCCGAGAAGGAAATCCCGGCTGGAACGGTCAAACACAGCAAAAAAATGAGCGTCAGATACCGCCGCATGAATCCTCCCCGTTCCACCCCAACAAACCGCGGAACGGTCTTTCCAAGTCACAAGGAAATATGGGTTGAAAGCGCCTCGTGCACATGCCCAGTGACCGGCAGCCGATCATGGCTGCTGGGGCAATCGGCCCTGTCATCGGCCGGTCGACGAAACACGCTCTGTTGTTCTCCAAAGAAAAGTGTATCAGGGCGACGCCGCGCTCCGGTGGTACGCAAGGGCTGCTCCCTCTTTTACCTCAATAGACTCCTTTTGCGGCCGATGGCGAGCAAGAGCGCTATGGAGTTGGGGGCATGTAGTGGGCAAACCATTCCACCGTCCTGTCCATCACGTCGCGACGATGAGCCGGGTCCACAAACCCGTGCCCCTCATTCGCATAAACAACCAGCTGGGTCGGAACATGCTCGTCGCGCAGAGCATGCCAGAATTCGAAGGACTGGGGAGCCGGGCACTCCCCGTCGCGGTCGCCCACCACCACCAGCGTGGGCGTATGCGCCTGCTTGATGTAGTTGATGGCTGAGCTTTTCGCGTAAACGGCGGGATCGTCGTACACCGACCCGCCAAAGTAAGGGATCATCCACTGATCGATCGAGTTTTCGCCGTAGTAGCTCAGCCAGTCCGAGATCCCGGCTCCCGACACCGCAGCCTTGAAGCGATTCGTTTGCGTAACCGCAAACATCGTCATGAACCCGCCATAGCTCCAGCCGGTAAGGCCCACTCGATTGGGATCAATGGGATACTTCGCCTCCACCGCATCCACGCCCGCGAGGATATCGCGCAGATCTCCGTATCCGAAGTCCTTCCGGTTGGCCTCGGTGAACGTTTCTCCCTGGCCGAAGCTCCCCCTTGGATTCGGTTCGAGCACAAAATAGCCCAGTGCCGAAAATGCCGTCGCGCTGAGGCCGCCGCCTCCGCCCCAGTGAGCCGTCGCCGCAGATGCGGGACCACCGTGAACCTCCACGATGAGCGGATACCTTTTCGACCGGTCGTAGCCCCTCGGCAGCAGCAGCCACCCCTGCACGTTGAATGAATCGCTTTTCCAGTCCAGTGAAACACCTTTGCCCCAGGCGGGCTCCACGCCATCATTGAAGTGAGAGACCTGCACCACGCCGGAATTCGCGACCCGGTTCGCCCCGGCCTCGTAGATCTCCGCCGGATGATCAAACGTGCTGGCATGAAAGACGAATTTGGAATGATCTGCGGTCGATGAAAGGCTCAATTCCAGCCGTCCATCCCCAACACTCCCCGGAATGCTGAAGAGCGGAGAGTCGAAACTGACAGCACTCGCCGCATCGAGATGACTGCCCTTCAGGTGCATCCGAACCAGCCGGGAATCTCCCCCCGCCAATTCGGAAACATAGAGATGATCGTTGCCGTCCCACTCAATCCACGCCGGTGATGTGGGACGCCCGGCAGTGAGGTCGCGAGGCGCGCCGCCCGCCGCAGACACCAGCCACACGTCGCCGCCCGTCGATCCCTGGTCGCTCATCAATCCGCCGATGAAAGCAATTTCCTTCTGGTCGGGCGACCAGCGCGGAACAGCGATCTGCAATCCGTGCAGTGGACCCGAAACATCGGCCGGGGCGAGAACTGCTGTCGGAGTCGAATCAAGCCCTTGAACATAAAGCTTCGCCACCCACCAGTTGTTTTCACCCGGCGGATCCGCCGCGATGTAGGCCAGCGTCTTCGAGTCGGGCGCCCAATCAAACTCGTACACGTGCAAATTTGCCGGACTGACTTGCGTAGGCGCGGCCAGCTCCGTCGTATTCACTTGCGCGACAGCGATGCGCTGCACCTCGATGTTGTCTTCCCCGATCACGCCCGACCACGGCTTCATGGCCGCCAGTGCGCCCGAAGGACGCGTTGCCCCTTCGACATACAGAAATGCGATCTGCTTGCCGTCGGGCGAAAATGCCGGCGACTTTTCATAGCCACTCAACTGCGTCATCCTGCGAGCCGTGCCGCCGATCGCCTGAAGATAGAGGTCATCCTGCTCGCCGGGATTGGCACAGTCAGAGAAGAACGCAATCGCCTTGGAATCAGGTTCCCAGGCAATTTCGTTTTCGCGGCAGCGCTGATCCGATTGCGCGGCAGTGATCCGCTGTGCCTGCTGCAACTCATCGACTGGCGCCGCCATGATCTCGTCGCCGGCGCGTCCGCCCTGAATCCACGCCAGCCAGTGCCCATCCGGTGAAATAGCAACCTGGCCGATCCCGCGCCCGCGATTCAATCCGCGCAACGCGTTCTCGATGTGGCTGCGTTCGGCAGAATCCGGCTGCGCCTGGGCGAACCCGCTGTTCGACACGGCGGCGAGAAGAATCAGAAAACCCGAGATAACCGGAAAAACAACTCTGCGACGAGGGCTGCGGAACATGCAGAAATGCTATCAGGCAATCGCCGGCTTATTCGTAGCGCAGCGCCTTCACGGGATCGACACGCATGGCACGCCGCGCCGGAATGAACGACGCGGCAAGAGCTACTCCGGAAAGAATGGCAGCCACCGCGATAAAAGTGACCGGATCCATCGAGCTGACACCAAAGAGCAGGCTCGACAGCAACCGGGTGACGGCGAGAGACGCCACCACGCCGATCGCGATGCCCAGGCCCGCAAGACGCGAACCCTCCACCAGCACCATGCGCAACACATCGCCGCGCTGGGCACCGATGGCCATCCGGATGCCGATTTCCTGGGTGCGGCGCGTCACGAAAAACGCCACCACGCCATAGAGACCTACAGACGCCAGCACCAATGCCGCCGCAGCGAAAAGTCCTACCAGAAGCAACACAAACCGTCGATCCGCGAGCCACCCATTCATCTGCTCCGCAAACGTCGAGAACTTGACCGGGACTTCGGGCGCGAGCTGACGGAAAACGGCGCGAGCCGGCGCGACAATCTCGCCTTCAGGTGCGCTGGTGCGCACGAGAATGGTCGGCGTTGAGTTCACATTCATCCCCCGTTGGCGGTAGTCGACGTAAATCACCGAATCGGGCGGCGCATCCAGCCCGCGCGCGCGCACGTCGCCCACAACTCCGACAATCGTGAGCGGCTTGAGATTGCCATCCATGTTGCCGAATTCGATTACTTTGCCAATGGGGTCCTGATTCGGCCAGCTGCGCCGCGCCAGCGCCTCGCTGATCAGCGCCACATTGGGAGCATCGAGGCCATCCTGCGGGCCAAAAAGGCGCCCTCGCATCAGCGGAATTCCGAGGGTGGTGAAGTAATCCTCGCCGGCAACTCCGTAAAGCGCGTGACCCGTTTGCGCATGGTTCAACGCCATGTGCCCAAACTGGTCGAAATCGGCAGGCGGATTGTGGCCGTTGAGAAGCAGAAACGTCCCCTCCGGCAGATTGTCGCCGAGCGCAACCGGCACGCCGCTTGCTAGCCCGAGGCTCTGCACGCCGGGAATGGTGCGCAGGCGAGCCATGATGTCATCGAGCTGTTGAACTTGCCTCGCGACCTCTCCCGCGTTCATGCCGCGCATTGGAACGGGAGGCGAGAACTCCATCGTGATGAGGCTCTCCGAACGAAAGCCGGGATTGGTGGAGATCAGGCGCAGAAAACTGCGGCCCAGGAGTCCCGCGCCGATCAGGATCACAAGAGTCGTCGCGATTTCGCCCACAACCAGCACGCTGCGCAGGCGCTGCGTCGCACTCGCGCCGGTGTGGCTCTGCGATGACGTGCTCATGGCCTCGCGAAGATCTGGGCCGCCGGCACGCCAGGCCGCAAACAAGCCCAGCCCGATCGCAATAAGTGCGGTTGCCGCCAACGCGAACAATAGCACTCCTGGGTTGATGGCAATCCCCTGCTGGCGCGGCAAATCGGCGGGAAGAACGGCCGGCAGGGTGCGGACCCCGATCACGGCAATCACCACGCCAAGGACTCCCGCCCCGAACGCAAGTGCGAACGACTCGGCGAGGAACTGCTGAACCAGTCGCGATCGCGCGGCGCCAAGGGCTGCACGCACCGCGAGTTCTTTGCGGCGAGCCGCGGCGCGGGCCATCAGCAGCCCCGCCACATTCGCGCACGCCACCACGAGAAGAAGTCCGACCGCACCGAGAAGCGTGAGCAGGGCGGTACGCACATCGCCCACGATGGTGGCCGAAAGCGGCTGAACTGCCGCATCGGTAAGATCGACCTCCGACCCATACTGGCTGCGGATGCGGTGCGCGATCGCGCTCAGATCGGCTCGCGCCTGCCCCACTGTCACGCCGTCGCGTACGCGCCCGATCACCTGCCAGTTGTGGCCGGTGCGGCTCGGCTCAGGCGGATCAATCGATTCGCGCGGAATCCATGCCGCAACCCCGGCAGGGTAGTCGAATCCCGGCGGCATCACGCCAACCACCTGGTAAGAGCCTCCTTCGAGATCGAGATGAAACTTCGAAAGATCAGCCGAACTCCCCAGGTAGCGCTGCCAGTATCCGTAACTCACAATCATGACCGGGGTGCCGTGAGGGCGCTGCTCACCAGCCGTAAAAAGACGGCCGCGATACGGTTGAACTCCGAATACAGGAAAGAACTGGCTCGAAACTCCAGAAATGTTGGCGCGGGCAGGCTCGCTTCCTCCAGACAACGAAACCAGGCCAAAGTCGTAAGCGGCGAGCTGCGAAAACGTCCGGTTCTGCGCAACGAAATCTTCGTAGTTCGATTCGGCCAGGTTCGGCCGGTGCCCATTCGGCATCTGTTCCCACACGCGCACCAGCTGCTCGGGACGTGGATACGGCAGAGGACGAAGCAGAACCGCATCCGCCACCGAAAAGATCGAAGTGGACGCGCCGATCCCAAGCGCGAGCGTGAAGATCGACGCCGCGGCAAATCCCGGCGACCGCCTCAGCTGCCGAAACGCGAAGCGAAGATCCTGGTACATGTATTCGAGACGCGCCCATCCCCAAGCCTCGTGCGCCTGCTCGCGAATGAGCGTGGTGTTGCCGAGCGCGCGCCGCGCCGCATAACCCGCCTCATCTTTTGACAAGCCCCGTTCCCGCTGCTCCTCAGCTTCCAGCTCAAGATCGGAGCGCAACTCGCGCTCCAGATCCGCATCGCGTTTTTTCAACTGCCACCACTTCATCTGAGGTTTCCTTTCATCCAGCGCCCACCTCGTCCCGGCAATATTTCATTCCGAACGCAGCGCCCGCACGGGATCGATCGCAGCAGCAGTCAGCACCGGACCAACCGAAGCCGCTCCGGCCGCGAGAAACAGGATGCCGGCGATAGCCAGCAGCATGATCGGGTCGCGCGCATTTCCATTCGTCCAATAGGCAAAGACGCGGCTGAGCGCGAGCGTGGCCAGCATGCCGATGCTGGTTCCAATCAGCACCGAAACACCCGCTCCCCGTGTAATCACGTCAACGATATGCAATCTCCGCGCGCCGAGCGCGATGCGCAAGCCCAATTCGCGTCGTCGCTGCGCCACAAGATACGATTGAACGCTATAAAGGCCGCTGATCGCGAAAGCCAGTCCAAGAAAAGCAAAGGCTGTGAAAAGACGCGCGGCGAGACGCTCCCGCCCAAGGCTGTCCCCTTCCAGCAAATCATTTGCCGTAACCAGGTCTCCCACGGCCTGGCCCGCCTCGACGCGCCGCACATCTTCCTTGAGATCGTGCAACAATGCCGCGGGGTTGGTTCGCGTTCGAACCACTACATCGAATCCGTCGAACGGCGACATCGAATACGGAACATACACACCCGGAAAGACCGCTTCGCCCAGGCCCCGGTTCGGTGTGTCGGCAACCATTCCGATGATCCGAAAATGTTGGTCGTCACCGGGAGCCACCAGCCGCCATACATTTCCATTCGCGATGCCATTGTTCAGCACGATAGTCTGGCCGATCGGATTCGCACTGGGCCAATAACGGCGTCGCATGGACTCATTGATGAGAGCCAAATGCGCGGCGTGCGCAATTTCCGCAGGCGTCCAAACCCGCCCGGCCAACAGGCGCGTCCCAAGCGTGGAGAAGTATTCCCGGCTTACCTGCTGCTCGCTGACATGTCCTTCGCTGCCATCCAGTCCCGGAATCGCAATGGGGGTCGAGTCGATAATCGATGGCGGCAGGTGCCCGATCGCTGCTGAGACCACCTCGGGGTCCCGTGCGATCGCGTTGCGAATCTGCTCGAAATAAGCAACACGGTCGGCCCACTCGTGATGGGAGCCCTCTTTCAGGACAAGATTCGCTGACGCCAGATTCTGCGGCTCGTACCCAAGGTTCTCGTGCAGCAGGCGTCCAAGTTCCCTCACGGTGGCCCCCGACCCCGCCAGCAGAAGAACCGTCAAGGTCACCTGCCCGGTCAGCAGCAGGCGATGCGCGCGGTAGGTGCCCTGCTTTCCGGCAAGTTTCGACGCGCCGCTCTCCGCCGCCTGCCGCAGCCCGCCCCTGCAAAGACGCAACGCAGGCCACAGGCCGCAGCCGATTCCCGTCAACGACGAAATGCCGATGCTGAAAAGCAACACTGGAACATCGAGAGCAATTTCAGCTTCAGGAGGAAAGATCGTCGGAAGCGGATGAATGAGAAACAGAACCAGACGAATGCCGGCAAATGCCAGCGCGATACCAAGCGCCCCGCCTGCCAGCGAAAGAAAAACCGATTCCGTGAGCAACTGCCGCGCGATGCGGCCGCTCGATGCCCCCAGTGCCTTGCGCATCGCAATCTCCGCTTGTCTTGCCTCTCCCCGCGCGAGCAGCAGGATGGCCACATTCACGCAAGCCAGCACCAGCAGGAACGAGACAGACGCGAAAAGGACAACCAGGAATCCTCTGAATCTTCCGATCGCCACCTCGTTGATATGCACGACATGTACCTTGAATTGCTGCGGGAAATTTGCCGGAGTCTCCTTCGCGAAGCCGTCGAGCATCGGTTCGAGTGCCTCCTCCGCCTGCGCGTCGCTCACTCCTTCGCGGAGACGCGCGTACACGTTTGCCGGCCGGCGGGGATCGGTGGAATACGGCAGGGGAACGTTGACGTCATCGCCCATCCAGGCAAACCGCTGCGGCATCACGCCGATGATTTCGTAGTCCTGGCGATCGAGTTGCAGATTTTGCCCGATCGCATTTGGTCGGCCTGCGAAATGCGAAATCCAGAAGTGATAGCTGAGAACCGCAACATTGGCTCTATCGGTGGGGCCAAAAGTCCGCCCAAGCAGGGCGGGCACGCCAAAGTAGTCGAACCCGTTCGGCGACAACCGCCCGACTTGAAGCTGTTCCGGCAATTCGGCGCTGGTCAGCGCCATCGTGTACCCGTCTTCCGCAATCGCTCCGTCCAGCACCGGCGACCTCTGAAACAGGGCAAACTGTGCGCTGTCCAGCGCCAGATCATACGGCGCGGGGTCCTTGTCATAAAGATGAATGTGCACCATCCGCATTGCGCCGCGGTATGGATAAGGATCGATCAGCACTGCCCGAACCACGCTGTAGATCGTCGTCTGGGCGCCGACCCCGAGCCCCAGCGTGAGGATGCAAATCGCCGCAAAAAGGCGGTTCTTGCTGAATTGCCTTGCTGCAAAGTGAATGTCCTGCCAGAAGTGTTCTAGAGGCGCCCATCCCCATGCCTCATGCGTCTGCTCCCGGATCAGCGCGGCATTGCCCAGCGCGCGCCGCGCCGTAAGGCGGGCATCATCCGCCGGCAAGCCCCGTTCCCGCTGCTCCTCGGCTTCCAGCTCAAGATCGCAGCGCAACTCGCGCTCCAGATCCGCATCGCGCCGTCTTAACTGCCACCACTTCATCTCGCTCCTCGCTGCCGAATTCGCCCGCCTGCTTCGCTATTCGTTCCGCAATGCATCCACAGGGTTGATCGACGCCGCTCGAAGAGAAGGACGCAGCGTCGCGACCAGAACAGGAATCGACAGCAGGAACATCGAGAGCGCATAGGTCCTCGGATTGCCGGGGGTCACGCCATAAAGCTGGCTGCGCAAAAGCTGGGTCAGAAGCAACGCAACACCGGTGCCCGTAGCCATACCGATGAAAGTGGGAAGTGCTGCCCGCTTCATGAACATCAGAGCAATCTGGGCGCGCGTCGCCCCAAGAGCCATCCGCACTCCAATCTCCTGCACGCGCTGTTGCGCGGACCACGCGACGATTCCGTAAATGCCGACGCAAGCAAGCAAAAGCGCGAGCGCTGCGAAGGACGCGATCAGCGCCATGTTGAGTCGCGGCTGGGCAACAGAGTGATCAAGCAGCTCATCCATGGTGCTCACGTTCGAGATGGCGCGCATCGGATCAACCTCGCGTACCTGTTCCCGGATTGAGTTGATCAGTTCATTCGGTGGCACTCGCGACTGCACGGCAAAGTACCGTTGCACCACCCCGATATCAGAATCCGCTGGCCAGTACACCTCGGGGCCTGGCGCCTTTGAGATCGGGCCCGTGGTTCCGCGCACGTCTCCTATCACTCCGACGATCTGGAAAGAATGCTCGTCTATCATCAGGTGTCTGCCAACCGCGTCGCCTCCCGGCAGGTACTCCCGCACCAGTTCGTGATTCACAAGAATCGTGCGGGACTCGGGACGTTGATCCTCATCGGTGAATCCACGGCCCATCAGCACCGGCGTGCTCATCGCGGCAAGGTAGTTGCCCGCGATATGGCGATCCTCGGCCGTGAATGCCGGATGATTCGCGACCCGCGGAAGCCAGTCCGCATCGAAATTGCTGCGCAGGTGCCAATCGACCGTCGGCAGTGCATCGATCTGCCCCACCGCGACGACGCCGGGCAGCGCCTCAATTCGCTGCTGCGCGTTCAGAAAGAAACTGCGGATCGCGCTCTGATCCGTTCCCCAGGGTAGGCTGATTTCAAACGTCAGCAAGCGATTTGGAGCAAAGCCCAGCGGCAACTTGATCAGGTTCCATAACGATTCGCCCAGCAACGACGCGCCCACGAGCAATACAAGCGAAAGCCCCACCTGGACTGCGATGAAACCCCCGCGCACCCAGCCTCCGCAGAAGGCGCCCGCTCGCTTGTCGCCCCGCTTCAGGCTCGCGTTCAATGCGGCATCACCGTTTCGCAAGACAGGCGCCAAGCCGAAGACGACGCCGGATACCAGTGCCACCACGCAAGCGAACCCCACGACCGGCCAGTTCATCTCCACGATTCCCTGCACGCCGAGGCGGCCCGGCAGCCTCGCTGCTGCGATGCGGATCAGCGTCCAGGCCAACCCAAGTCCCGCAGCGCCGCCGATCAACGCCAGCAGCGTGTTCTCGGTCAGGAACTGAAGACGGAGCCGTCCCTCGGATGCGCCTAAAGCCCTCCGCAACGCCACCTCGCGCTCGCGTTCTGTTGCGCGCGTCAGCAACAGATTGGCGACGTTGATGCATGCCATCAGAAACAGAAAGCCGGAAGCAGCCCATAAGACCATCAAGGCCGGCCGCAACTGTCCATACAAGCTGTCGCGGAAAGAGCGGCCGGCAAACTGCCAGTTGCCGTCCGTGCCGGCGTATTCGTGCTGGAGTTGCGCGCCGACTCGCTGCAAGTCACTTTCCGCGGCGGCAATCGTCACGCCAGGCCGCATGAGCGCAAACACGTTCAGAAAGCCGGAGCCTGCGCCACGCCACGTAAACTCGCCCGGGTCAAACTGCGCCGGCCGCCAAAGATCGATGCCGTTCGGGACATTCACCTCCGCAGGCATGACGCCGATGATCGTCGCGGCTTTCTGATCGATGGTCACATGGCTGCCCACTACGGACGGATCACCATGAAACTGTTCTTGCCAGCTTTTGAAGCTCAGCACCACGACGGGCGGAGCCTTCGGCTGATCATCGCGCTCGTTGAACGCGCGCCCGAGTAGCGGACGCGTGCCGAAGACTTTCCAGAATCCCCCGCTCGCGGTTGCGCTGCGGATCGCAGCCGGCATCCGGGTTCCCGAGATGAGGGTCACATTTTCAAAATAGAAAAACGCGACGCTCTCGAACGACTTGTTGCGGGCCTGCAGATCAAAAAATCGCGGCACACGCATGAGGCCCCCGCCCGACTGGCCCTGCAGCCGCACATCGTCAATGCGCATGATGCGATCGGATTCCGGATAGGGCAGACCGCGCAGAAGCGTGCAGTAGACCAATGTGAAGATGGCCGTCGTGGCGCCGATCCCGAGCGCGAGAGTCGCGATCACGGCAAAGGTGAATCCAGGCGAAGTCCGAAGCTGGCGCATTGCATAGCGAAGATCGAGATAGAACCGCTCAACCGGCGCCCATCCCCATGCCTCATGCGTCCGCTCCCGGATCAGCACTGCATTGCCCAGCGCGCGCCGCGCCGCAAGGCGGGCATCATCCGCCGGCAAGCCCCGTTCCCGCTGCTCCTCGGCTTCCAGCTCAAGATCGGAGCGCAACTCGCGCTCCAGATCCGCATCGCGCCGTCTTAACTGCCACCACTTCATCTCGCTCCTCCGCGAAGCCGGATGCCGGCAGGCCCATAGCAGCCTGCCCACAGCTCATAGAAGACGTTCTACCCTCATCTGGCGACGATGGTAGACATTCGACTATCGGTTGTCAAGACATCGTCGACGCGGTCATCCCAGCCCCGTCGTGCGCCTCGGTCAATTGACCGGGGGGCCCGTGCCGATCTCGACCTGCCACGCGCAGCGCTTGGCGGGACGCAAGTTTTACAATCTGGAGTGTTCTCGGCTTTGAAGGAACCAATGCCGCCTATCGCCTATCTGGAATGCTCCCGCTGTCGCGCGCATCTCCCCGCTGACGTTCCGCAAACGGTATGTACCCAATGCGCCGAGCAACCCGCGGGCTCCCTCTTTGTTCGCTACGATTTCAGCACATTGCGCGGCACCAGGCCCGACGACGTCATCCTCAACTCCCCATGCGGCTGGCGCGGCCTTTGGCGTTATCGTGCCGTGCTGCCGGATGCCGAGCCCGTTACGTTGGGAGAAGGCTGGACGCCCATGCTCCAGAGCCGGCGCTATCCCGGCGCGCGGATCAAGGAGGAAGGCGCCAATCCCACCGGCACGTTCAAGGCGCGTGGCCTCGCCATGGCGGTCACCATGGCCCGCCACTACGGGCTGAAGAAGCTCGCGGTGCCTTCCGCCGGAAACGCCGCCGGAGCGCTGGCAGCCTATGCGGCAGCCGCCGGTATCGAGGCGCACATCTTCATGCCGCAGGACGTTCCGTTTGCCAACTACGTTGAAGCGGTCGCCTATGGTGCGAAGGTGACATTGGTGAATGGGCTCATCTCCGATTGCGCGCGCATCGTGGCCGAACGCAAACAGGCCGAGGGATGGTTCGATATCTCCACCTTGAAGGAGCCGTTCCGCGTCGAGGGCAAGAAGACCATGGGATACGAATTGGTGGAGCAGCTCGGCTGGGAGTATCCCGATGCGGTCTTCTATCCCACCGGCGGCGGCGTAGGCCTCATCGGCATGAGCAAGGCCTTCGACGAACTCGAAGAGCTGGGATGGGTGCGCCCCGGCAAGCGCCCGCGCATGATCGCCGTGCAGGCCGCGGGATGTGCCCCGATGGTGCGCGCCTTTGAAGCCGGCGATCACGCCAGCCAGATGTGGCAAAATGCATCCACCTTTGCGGCGGGCCTTCGCGTGCCCAAGCCATATGGGGACGCCATCATGCTCGACATCCTCCGCGCTTCCAACGGAATCGCAATGGCCGTTTCCGACCAAGAAATTCTGGCTTCCATTCTCGACTGGGCACGCCACGAGGGCATCTTCCTTTCGCCGGAAGGCGCATCCGTAACAGCCGCCTATGACAAGCTGCTGGCCGACGGCACGCTGAAGCCCGAGGACCGCGTCGTTCTCTTCAACACGGGATCAGGTCTGAAGTATGCCGAAGTGATTGCCGAGGCCATGAAGCTGAAGCGGCCCGAAAGAGAGTTGCAGCGCGCGTAGCGCAGTCATACGCAGGAGTCAGCCCACGATGACGACCTCAGCCGTTCCTGTTTCCGCGCGTACTCGCAGCCCGCTGCACCGCGGCATCCAGGTCGCTGCCGCGTTGCTCTGGCTTGCGGGGATCGGGGCCGGCATTGCCGGCATGCGGACAACAGGAATCGCACTGCGCGTTGCCGGGCTTGGATTGTGTACCGCCACCGCCCTCCGCCGCTCTTCCCTCCTCTTCTGGACGCTGCTCGCCATGCCCATCGGTATTGAGCTCGGCATCGACGCACCGCAGGTTGCCATGCAAACGCGCTTCCTCGGCGATCTGTTTCTGCGCCTGGTTCGCATGATCGTCGCGCCGCTGCTGTTCGCAACCATTACCACCGGAATTGCCGGCCACGGGCAACTGCGCAGCATCGGCCGCGTGGCAGTGAAGGCGCTCATCTACTTCGAGGTCGTGACCACGCTGGGCCTCATCATCGGCGCCATCGCCATCGAGATCGCCGGCGCTGGTTGGGGCGTTTCGCTCGCTGCGGGTAGCGGCGCGGCTCCTCCGGTCACCGCGGCACAGCAAGGCTGGCAGCAGATCGTGCTCAATATCTTTCCCGAGAACATTGCGCAGGCCGTTGCCCAGAATCAGGTTCTGCAGGTCGCGGTCTTCTCGGTTCTCTTTGCCACGGCGCTCGCGATGCTGCCTGAGAGAAAGCGCGCCCCGCTGCTTCCCGTGCTGCAGGCGCTGGCCGACGTGATGTTCCAGTTGACGCGCATCATCATGCTGCTGGCGCCCGTGGCAGCCGGTGCGGCGCTCGCCTATACCGTTGCCGGAACAGGCCTGGGCACCCTGCTCCCGCTGGTCAAGCTCGGCGTCACGTATTATGTGGCGCTCACGGCATTCACACTTCTCGTGCAATTGCCGACGTTACTCATCTTCAGAATCCCCGTTCGCGGTTTCATTGCCGCGGTCAGCGAGCCGGCATCCATCGGCTTTGCCACCACCACCTCGGAAGCGGCTCTGCCCCTTGCGATGGAACGAATGGAGCAGTTCGGCGTTCCGCGCTGGATCGTCTCCTTCGTCATCCCGACCGGCTACAGCTTCAACATGACCGGCTCCAGCGTATATCTGTCCATGGCCGCAATCTTCTGCGCGCAGGCCGCCGGCATTCACCTCTCCATCGGCCGGCTCATCGCCATGCTTGCGATCCTCATGCTGGCCAGTAAAGGCGTCGCCGGAGTGCCGCGAGCTGTGCTGGTGGTTTTGCTCGCGACTGCAAGCGCGGTGCAGTTGCCAACCGCGCCAATCCTGCTGATCCTGGGCATCGACACGCTCATGGACATGGGTCGCACGCTCATGAATGTCGTCGGGAACTGTATGGCCGCGGCGATCCTCGCGCGCTCTGAAAACGCACTCGTCGAAGCGCAGCAGATCGCAAGCTGAGCGGCAGTTAACTCGGGCTGCTCGAACTGCTGATGTACGCGGCGGACTCCACCGGGCGAGGCACAGCCCATTGCTCCAGCGGACTCGACACGCCGCAATCAAGACAAGTCGTCACCGTGTACTGCGCCGAACAATGCGGGCAAACGGCGCGGGTTTCAAACGTATCAAAGGCCTTTCCGCAGCTTCTGCATCCCCAGTAAGGGCCGATGGGCGGAGCAGTACGGCAGCTCGGACACACAAATCCCGGACGGCGTGGAAGCTTGGCGATCCTCAGCAGCGACCGCGCATGCTGCAAGCCACCCCAGCAGTTGAGCAGCATGAATACCGCAATGGCTCCCGACCAAACGGACTTCGCCCAGAACGCAAGCGCGAAAAGCCCGATGATACCCGCGAAGCCGAGAACGGTGGCAACCAGAAGGCTGCGCGCGCGGCCCAGGACGAACCACAACAGTGAGCGCAGAATCTGCCCGCCATCTAGAGGGTAGACCGGCAGCATGTTGAAAACGAAGAGGCCGACGTCGATCGCCAGAATCGCCCGGAAGAAAACATACGCGTCGGGCAGCGTGAGCGCCCAGCCGCTGCTCCGGGCAAAGAGAAACGCGCCGAGCAGGATCGGGAAAAGCGCGACGTTCACCAGCGGCCCCGCAGCAATGCTCCACAGCGTAGCGCCTGGCCTCTGCGGCGGATTCACGTAGGCCACGCCGCCGAATGGCCAGAGCAGGATGCGGTTCGCAGTCCCGCCAACCTGCCGGCACGCCAAAGCGTGTCCAAACTCGTGCAGCAGCACGATCGCGAACAGCGCCAGGTATTCGAGCACGTTCCACGCAATCGACGAATAGCGGCCGTTGCGGCTCTGAATCTCGTAGAGAGCCACCACGAACCAGGACCAGTGAAGATAAAGATCGATTCCCGCCACCCGGAAAAGATGAATGGAACCTTGTGCTTTCGTGGGCATATTGCGATTAGCTTACTGCAACTCCAGCTGGGGCGTTGCTACGAACGCGGAATCGCCGCCGCGTGGATCGCCAGCAGCGTTTCGAGCAACGGCCTGAGCAGCTTAAGATCCAGCGCGTTCGCCCCATCCGACTTCGCATTCGCCGGATCGTCGTGCACTTCGAGAAAAAGGCCGTCGATGCCGGCAGCAACCGCAGCCCGGGTGAGCAGCGGAATGTACTCCGGTTGTCCCCCGCTGACGCCATTCGCCGCCGACGGCTGCTGCACCGAATGGGTTCCATCAAAGACAACAGGCGTCATCGCCCGCATCACAGGCAGCGAGCGGAAATCGACCACGAGCGTGTTGTATCCGAAACTCGCGCCGCGCTCGGTCAGGAAGATACGCTCATTCCCCGTCGAGCGAACTTTCTCCACGGGATGGCCCATGTCCCACGGTGCCACGAACTGTCCCTTTTTGATATTGACGGCGCGGCCCGTTTTCCCCGCAGCCACCAGAAGGTCGGTCTGCCGGCACAGAAACGCGGGAATCTGCAGGACGTCAACCGCCTCAGCTGCCACGTCGCAATGCGCCGGCTCGTGCACATCCGTCAGGACAGGCACGCCCGTATCCTTCGCGATCCGGCCGAGAATACGCGTCCCTTCAACAAGACCCGGACCGCGAAAGCTCTTCACGCTGGTGCGATTCGCCTTGTCATAGCTGGCCTTAAAAATGTAGGGAATCCTCAGGTCGGCTGCGATGCGCTGGATCGCGTCCGCCATCCTGCGCGCATGGGCTTCGGACTCGATGACGCACGGTCCGGCAATCAGAAACAGTTCTCCCGCACCCACCTGGACCGGGCCAATTTCGAACGAGGATCCCACGGTTCGGATTCTAGAGCATCCCGGAGAGGACAGCTCTCAGCCGTCAGCCTTGCCCTATGCAGCTGCGGCCGCAGATCCTAGGTCTCTCGACAACAAGAAGACTGGGCCCCGCGTTGTTTCCCGTCCGGCGTGACGCCTGCCGTCTAGGCCGGCACGCGGTTCTCGGCCCGGCTGCGCGACCACTCCCAGAGAGCCCGCTCCAGCGCGTGCAACGGCGTGTCTCCGGGCAGATCACTCTGCGGCTTCACCAGCCCGCGTTCCGCCAACCTCCGGCAGAACGCGACGTACTCGGCATAGAAGTCCACGTCGTGCCGGGCATGGCCGAGAGCCTCGAGCGTCCTGAAGTCCAGCACGTTATAGCGCTCGGGCGCAATGCAGGCCAGGATCGCCGACGCGATGGGCAGGTCGACCCCGCGCAATTCCATCAGGGCTTCCACCGCCTTGCGGGTTGTCGAGTCGGGCGCCGCCGCAACCTGCAGCACCTGCCTGATCTTCGCCTCGCTGTTCCCAATGAGGAAGTGAACCACGCGTTCCGATTTCCAGCGAACGATGGCTTCGAGATTAGCCAGCGAATACTCGCCTCCGCGAATCGCTGCCCCTGCCTCATAAGCCGCTTGTTCCAGTTCATGTTCCCGTTGGCCGGCCTTTTGCCAGCACTGCTCGGCCAACTGTTGAAGCTCCGATTCCGAGGGTTGTAATTCAAACTGAGCCATGTCTTTGAAAAGTCCTCCGTGCTATGAAAACCAACAAACAATAGGTCCCGCAAAATCCGGTTGTCAATAGCAGCGGAGTGCACCCTTTGGGGGATGCGGGAAGCGCCGGGAAAATGCTTTGAAAGCTAAGGAACGGCGCGCGGTTGCATTTGGGCCGCGCTCAGCGTGACAGTCGTCGTTTGCATCCCAATGTCCAGCACGATCTCGAGCGAATCGGCAGCGGCCTCGTTCGCAATCGTGAAGGAAACCACGGAGCTCTTGAACCCGGGAGACTGAATGAATGCCACGTATTCGCCCGGAGGCAGCTGAGCCGAGAATTGTCCATCCTGATCGGCGTACATGGATGCAGCCCGGTTTTTGCCCCCGGATCCCTTCACCACCACGTTGATCCAGGCGCCCGGAATGACCGCACCAGACTGGTCCTTCACCACTCCGCGAAACGCGGCTAGATGCTTCGTGATCGGCTGCTGTTCCGCATCGGCCAGCAGGTGCCCCAACACGGGATCGGGCCGTGGACTGATCTCCATGCGGACTTCGCTCAACGCGAGAGCATTCGCGTCAAGGACCCGCAGCGGACCGTGAAGCGTCGTCGGCACAAAATGAACAACCTCGAGCCTATAGTCGTCGCAGGGAACGATGCAGACGTCAAGCGAGTTCCGGGACGAGTAATTCGCATGGGCTGCGCTGATGGTGTACCTTCCCGGAGAAAGGGCGGGAAGGATGAACTTGCCATCGTTGTATGTGGTGAGAACGGCGATGTAGCCTGCGCGCCCAGGCTGAGTCACTTCGACCTTGGTATTTGGCGAAGGCTTCCCATCGTAGAGCACCGTGAAGCGTGCCTTTTGCATAATCGGAATCGGATTGGGCGGCAGCTCAACCGACACGTTCAGGCAGAGCAGCAAGGGCGCGACAGCCAACAAAACGGCGGCGGAAATTGTAAGGCGAGACCATCGCAACGTGGCTTGCATCGGAGATCTCATCGAGCGGGCCTCCGTTATAAAGACGCCCAGGATTCAAATTCGCTAAAGAGCGCAGCACCCGGATCCTGGAACGCACCCCCAATCCATCGCTCGCCTTCTACTGCACCATCGTGACCGCATTCATCTTTTCCCGCGCGCGGCTCAGGCGGTTCTTGTAGCTCGCGGCCACGAAGTCGCGAAAGAGCGGATGCGGCTCCAGCGGCTTCGACTTGAATTCAGGATGAAACTGGCATCCGAGGAACCACGGATGTCCCGGAATCTCCACAATCTCCACATAAGTTGAGTCCGGCGTCGTTCCGCTGATCTGCAGCCCTCCGCCTGTCAATAGCGCTTCGTATTCGCGATTGAATTCGTAGCGATGGCGGTGCCGCTCGCTGATCTCGCTGGATTCGTAGGCCTTGAACGCCAGCGAGTCTTCCTGCAGGATGCAGGTCCATGCGCCCAGCCGCATCGTCCCGCCCATCTCTTCCACTCCCAGCAGTTCGCGCAGCTTGTAAATCACGCGATGCTGCGTGGCCGGGTCAAACTCACTCGAATTCGCGTCTTTCAATCCACACACATTCCGCGCAAACTCGATGCACGCTGTCTGCATCCCGAGACAAATCCCGAAGTAGGGAACCTGCTTCTCCCGCGCATAACGGATCGCATTCAGCATGCCCTCAATCCCGCGCTTTCCGAATCCGCCCGGCACCAGGATGCCGTCGAATCCTTCAAGTTGCGATTCATAGCTGCGATCCTCAGGAGTCTTCGATTCCAGGCCCTCGGCTTCAATCCAGGTAACGTTCAGCTTCAGGCACCTGGCAATCGCGCCATGGGTCAGCGCCTCCTTGAGCGACTTGTAGCTGTCTTCGTACTCCACGTACTTGCCGACAATCGCGATGGAAACTTCATCTTTCGGGTTCAGACAGCGATCGACCAGGTCTCTCCATTTGCTCAAGTCCGATTCCGGCGCTTCCTTGTGCAGGTATTTAAGGATGAGCGCGTCGACGCCTTCCTGCGCAAATCCAAGCGGAACCTCGTAGATCGTGGGCACGGTGCGTGCATTGATCACGGCGCGCTCTTCGACGTTGCAGAATGCGGCAATCTTCTGCTTCATCTCCCGGCCCAGCGGCCGATCGCTGCGGCAGAGCAGGATGTCGGCCTGGATCCCGATCGACAGCAACTCCTTCACCGAGTGTTGCGTCGGCTTGGTCTTCAACTCCTGCGCGGCCGCGATCCACGGTACCAGCGTCAGATGAACGAACACCGTGTTTTCCCGCCCTAGTTCCTGGCGCATCTGGCGGATCGCTTCAAGAAACGGCAGCGATTCGATATCGCCCACCGTGCCGCCGATCTCGACGATGGTCACATCGGCGCCGTTCGCTGACACCTTGCGCATCGCGTTCTTGATTTCGTTGGTGACGTGGGGAATCACCTGAACCGTCTTGCCAAGGTAGTCGCCGCGGCGCTCTTTCAGGATGATCTGCTCGTAGATGCGGCCGGTGGTCAGGTTGTTGTCGCGCGATAGCGGGGCATGCGTGAAACGCTCGTAGTGCCCGAGATCAAGATCGGTTTCGGCTCCATCATCGGTCACAAAAACTTCGCCATGCTGAAAGGGCGACATCGTGCCCGGATCGACGTTCAGGTATGGATCGAACTTCATCATGTTCACGCGGAGCCCGCGGCTTTCAAGAAGGCAGCCGATCGAGGCCGCCGCCAGACCCTTGCCTAAACTGGACACAACTCCGCCTGTCACAAAGACATACTTTGCCGACATCGCTGCAACCTCTTTGTTGGAATGTGTTGATTGGCCGTACCTGGTGGGCACGATCAAGTATGACAGAAAACCGTTACTGCCGAATCAGAAAATGGATGCGCCCGCGCCTCCATGTCCAAGGCCGCTGCATAAAACACGTTTTTCCATGCGCTTGCACGAAGCAAGCGAGAACAGACGCATTGTGACCCGCGTTGTGCGTGTGGAAAAACGGGGCCTTTTTCGCATCGCGTCATCGGACCTTGCCGCATCTCAAACGGCAGGCTTACTATGCCTGTCGGAAGGAGTTCGCCATGTCCATCGCAGCCGCTATTCAACCAGTCAAACTGGGCCAATCGGGCCCGCCTGTCTTTCCTATCGCGCTCGGCTGCATGGGCATGAGCGGCGTTTACGGGCCTGCCGATGAACCGGAATGTCTCGCTACGATTCATGCCGCAATCGACGCCGGCGTGAACCTCATCGATACCGGCGACTTCTATGACATGGGCAAAAACGAGATGCTGGTCGGAAATGCGCTGCGTTTCGTGCGCGACCGCGTGCTCATCTCGGTCAAGTTCGGCGCGCAGCGCGGTCCCGATGGTGCCTGGCTCGGCTACGATGCGCGGCCCGCTGCCGTCAAGACCGCGCTCGCCTATACTCTCAAACGGCTTGGCGTCGACCATATCGACATCTACCGCCCCGCGCGCCTCGATCCCAGCGTGCCGATTGAGGACACCGTCGGTGCGATTGCCGAGATGATCCAGGCTGGCTACGTGCGTTACATCGGCCTCAGCGAGGTGGGAGCCGAGACCATTCGCCGCGCCGCCAAAGTGCACCCCATTGCTGATCTTCAAATCGAGTATTCGCTGATCAGCCGCGGCCCGGAGAGCAAAATCTTTCCCCTTCTCGAAGAACTGGGAATTGGCGTGACAGCGTACGGTGTCTTGTCGCGGGGATTGCTCTCGGGATCGCGGCCGGCGGCGAGCGGCGATGCACGCACTCGATTCCCCCGCTTTCATGATGTCAACTTTGAGCAGAACCAGATGGTCGTCGATCAATTCCGCGCGATCGCGAACGGGAGAGGCATCACCCAGACGCAACTGGCAATCGCGTGGGTGCTCGCCAAGGGTCGCGGATCGATCGTGCCGCTGATTGGGGCGCGCACGCGTGTGCAGCTTGCCGAGAGCCTCGTCGCGCTCGATGTTCATCTCAGTGAAGACGAGATCATCGCGCTCGAGAATATCGTCGCGCCAGGGTTGATCGCCGGCACCCGCTACGATGAGCGCCAGATGCACGTCCTCGATAGCGAGAAGTAAGCCGGCGAACCTGGGCAAACTGGTGGGCCGGCTCGCTCAAACGGCACCAGCACGGGCAAAACGCCTGCCGCGCGCCTTCGTCTAAACTGGAGGCGCGATGGCGGGCTCTTCACAAATGCGCTTCTTGGCTGTGGCAGGCATGGGCGTCCTGCTCGCAGCGCCCCTCGTCGCGCAAAACCACCCGGCTTCATCCGATGAGCAGACGACGGCAGCTCCCCAACACCAGAACCCCGTTCCGCTCAAGCCGGGCGTGCCGGGAACGGGATCAAACCACCGCCTCATCCTGAAAGACGGCACCTACCAGGTCGTGCGAACCTACCAGATCGTCGGCGAGCGAGTTCGCTTTCTGTCGCAGGAACGCGGCGAATGGGAGGAGATGCCCTCTGACCTGGTCGATTGGGACGCAACCAGGAAATGGGAGAACGACCACGCCCAGTCCGACGATGCTGACTCGCCGGCGATGAAAGAGGCTGAGGAACTGGACAAGGAAGAACAAGCCGCTCGTGTGGAAGAGAAGCAGCGCATGCCCGAGGTGGCAAAAGGACTGGAATTGCCCGACCAGAGCGGCGTTTTCGTGCTCGATACCTTTCAGGGCACCCCGGAATTGGTGGAACTCGACGCCCGCGAACTCGACCTGCGCAGCCGGACACGCCACGGTCTCTCGGTCCTGAATCCCATGGCCGGAGCGAAGGAAGACATCGAATTGCCCGGTTCGAATGCCAAGGTTCACCTGCACGTGGATGACCCGGCCATTTATCTCTCGCTGGACGTAAGCAGCGCTGAACCGGAGGTCGGACATGCGATCACAGTCAACACGAATGGCGCAAAACCGGTCGCCAACTCCAGGCATGGCGCACAGTCAGCGCAGTCGGGATTTGCGATCGTGAAGCTCGACGAACGGCGGGCGGTTCGGCTCGTGGGTGCCATCGAGGTAAGCCCCACCGGCAAGGTTTCGCAGAGCGAAAACGTCATTCCGGCAAATGTGGAGGTTCTGCCGGGGCATCATTGGATGAAGCTCACTCCGCTGGCGCACCTCACCATCGGCGAGTACGCGTTGGTCGAGATTCTTTCCCCATCCGATATCAACCAGACGGTCTGGGACTTCCGCGTCGATCCGCGCCTCGGTGACAACCCGGCGGCTCTCGGCCCGATTCAGAAGTAAACTCCCATCAGATCCGTCGCCTCACGGCGCTTCGCGGCGAAGGATCTTGATCCGGCGCTTCTCCCACTCCCGGCTCGAAAAGATCCGCGGCCCGACTTCGATCAGCCGGGGCATCATGTTAAACACCGCGATCCGGCTCCACGGCTTCCCCTCGCGGGTGCGGAAGCCCTTCTCGTTCAGGTCGCTCACAATACTCGAATACGAAAAGTCCTGGGCCAGCAGGTCCATCATCAGCAGCAGCACCTGGTTTTCGTGGGCATCGACCTCCAGCCGCTTGCAGTCGTCCGAGATCCTCAGCCCGTAAGGAATGTCTTCGTTGAATGCGCCTTCCGAGGGTGTTTCCGAATCAGGCAATTCGCGGCGCCACTCGATCGACATCATTTGCCACCCTGCCGCGGTGCGCTGGCGGATAATGTCCGGACTCATCGGGGCCGACACCGTATCACGGACCCGTTCGAAATAAGCCATGGCAAGCCTCCACGCAAACCACTTTGGCACAATCAGATGCAATTTGCACACCAAATGTGACGACTGCCCGCCGAGGCGCAACCAGCTCATTTCAAAATAGATGTTCCAATCGGCGTTCGCAGCGCGCATCCATGCAACTGAGCGCTTTCTCCTCGAAGCGTCCGTTCCTGTACATCCATCCGCGCCCCCGGGTCCTGCTCCGGCGACGATTGCCGCCTGACACCTGATCAAAACATGACGATTTTGCGATAGACTTTGCGTGAACTCACATTTCCCAAATGGGCCAATCCCGGTTACAATCCAACCACCCCCCTAGCAGGTCCGTTCTGTCAATCGATTCTTCCCCCCAACGAGGATCTGGGAATGTTTGATTACTACGAGTTCCTGCAGATCAGCCCGCACGCCGACGCTGACACCATCCATCGCGTCTATCGATTTCTGGCGGCGAGACTGCACCCGGACAATCCCGATTCGGGAGATGCAGAAGCTTTTCGTACCCTGAAGCAGGCCTACGATGTGCTGTCGAATCCCATCCGACGCGCCGAGTACAACGCCACCCGTATCCGGGAGATGAGTCAGTTCACTCCCCTATCGTCGACTGTCGATTTCATGGACACGGTCGACGGTGAATTGAACCGGCGGCTGGCGGTTCTCGCGGTTCTCTACTTCCGTCGTCGCGAGAACCCGCGAGTACCCGAGGTGTCGTTGGCTGAGATCGAGAAGCGAATGGGGTTTCCCCGCGACTACCTCGACTTCACAACCTGGTACCTGGTCAAGAAGGGATTCATCACCCGAGCCGACAATTCCGACTTCACGCTCACCGCCGACGGCGTCGATTTTGTCGAGACCCAGCGCACCAGCATCCCCGTGCTGAACCGATTGCTGACCAACGGAAGGATGCCGACCGCGGCGGATTTTGCAGGCGGGCAACGGTCCTCGCCCTCCTCAAAAGTCACCCCCATCGTGCTCCCGACCGAGATGAACGGCTCCGACCGGCGCGTCAACCGTGGAGATCGGCGCGTGAACCTCTATGGGCGGCGAACCTCCGACAGGGCGCAGCGCGCATAATCCCGCGGCGCTTGAAACGCCTCTCGATCTTGGCCGGCCTTTCGCGCGAAAAACCGCCTGAGCTACTCGCGCACGCTGATTCCGAGGGTCTTCATCTTCCGGTAGAGATGGCTGCGCTCCAGGCCGAGCAGCTCGGCCGCGCGGCTCATGTTGTTCCGCGCCTCTTCAATCTTCTTCAGGATGTATTCGCGCTCGTAGGCATCCCGCGCCTGCTGCAAGGTTGAAAAATCTTCGGTCGAACGCGAGCCTGCCTTGTGCGTGAGCGGCGGCAGGTGCTTGCGCTCAATGCGCAGCACGCGTGGATTGAGAATCAGCACGCGCTCGATCACGTTTTTCAGTTCTCTTACGTTTCCCGGCCAGTGATAACGCGACAGCGTCGCCAGCGCTTCCTCGCTGATCTCCATCCTGGGCCGGCCGTATTGCCGCCCAAACTCAGCGAGAAACTCCCGCACCAGCGGAGGAATATCCTCCTTGCGCTCCCGCAAGGGGGGCACAAAAAAGGGCACCACGTTGAGACGGTAAAACAAATCCTCTCTGAAGTTGCCCTTTGCAATCTCCTCCTCGAGGTCCTTATTGGTCGATGCGATCAGGCGCACATCCACGCGCAGCGGCTGAGTGCCTCCGACGGGTGTGAACAACTGATCGTCAAGCGCGCTCAGCACCTTTGCCTGCGTCTTCAGGCTCATGTCGCCAACCTCATCGAGGTAGAGCGATCCTTCATCCGCGCGTTCGAGCGTGCCGCGCTGCTCCGTGGGTCCGCCGGGCTGCACGCCATGCCGGTACCCGAAAAGCTCCGCCTCGATATGGTCCTCGGGAATGGCCGCGCAGTTCAGTTCCACAAAAACGCGATCCCGGCGCTGGCTCTCGGCGTGAATAGCCCGGGCAATCAGCTCCTTGCCGGTGCCCGACTCTCCATAGATCAGAACCCGTCCATTGGTAGGCGCCATCAGGCGGATCTGCTGCCGCAGCGCCTTGGCGGGCACGCTTTCTCCCGTCAAAACCGATCCCACACCGAATTGGCGCTTGAACTCCTGGTTCTCCGTCCGGAGGCGCCGCGCCTCAACCGCATTCTTCACAACAATGAGGGTTCGCTCCAGCGACAGCGGCTTTTCCAGAAAATCGAATGCGCCCAGCTTCGTCGCCTTCACCGCGGTTTCGATCGTCCCATGACCCGAGATGATGATCACTTCCGGACGCATTTCTGCGGCAAGGCTGTGAATGTCGCCGAGCACATCGAGGCCGTCGCGATCGGGCAGCCAGATATCAAGCAGGACAACGTCATACGGCGTGTCTTCTACCAGGACTAGGGCCTCGGCTGAAGTGGCCGCCGATGCAACGCCGTACCCTTCTTCGCGAAGGATCTCCTCGAGGGACTCGCGAATTTCTGCTTCGTCGTCCACCACCAGGACGTGATTCACCGGCTGGCTCCCGTGACAGGAGCGGGAGTATCCGATTCAGGCTTGTCCGATGCGCTGGGAGCGGGCTGCTCCATCAGCGGCAGACGCATCAGAAAGCGAGCGCCCTTGGGACTGTTGCTCTCGGCCCGAAGCGAGCCGCCGTGCTCCTGCACAATCTTGGCCGCAATCGAAAGACCGAGCCCCGTGCCCCGCTGTTTCGTCGAGTAAAACGGCAGAAAGAGGCGCTCGCGAATTTCATCGGTCAGGCCATGACCCGTGTCGGCAACGGCGATCTCGATGGCCCCGCCGTCCTCAATCAGGCCGCTGCGAACGTCAAGCACCCGCAGCAAGCTGCCCTGCATGGCCTCAGCCGCGTTGTCGATAAGATTGGCGAGAGCGCGACGAATAGCCTCGGGATCCGCAAGCACCATGGGCAAGCCGGGTTCCAGGTTGCGGCGTACGGTGATCCCGTCCAGCCGGCCCGCAAACAGCGCCAGCGCTTCATCGGCAATCTGGTTCATGTCGCAGGCGCGCGGCTGCGGGGCCGGGAACTGCGCAAGTGCTGAGAACTGGTCCACCAGGGTCCGCAGCGTCGAAACGCAACTCAGAATCACCTCGCTGCACTTCCGGATCACCGCCGGCGAATCGGGCAGGCTGCGGTCAAGATGGCGTCCAATCCGCTCCGCCGAGAGAGCAATCGGCGTAAGCGGATTCTTGATTTCATGCGCAACACGCTGCGCCACTTCCTTCCAGGCAAGTTGGCGCTGGGCGCGCAGCAGTTCCGATGTATCTTCGACCACCAGCACCGTGCCGGCCTTCCCGTGCAACAGTTCCAGCCGGGCGCTCGTGACCGCGAGGTGCATGATGCGGCCCCGCACCCGGAATTCCATCTCCGTCGAAGCGGCGCCCATGCGCTGCCCTCGTCGAATGATGCCCGCCAATTCCTCCAGGCACTCCGCCGGAATCAGCCCATCCAGCTTCTCGCCGCGAAGTCCCGCGTCTTCCGGCCGCCCCATCAGCACGGCAAATGCCCGGTTGGCCTGCAGAACATGCCCCGAAGCATCCAGCGTGACCACGCCGCTCGGAATCGTCTCCACAATCGTTTCGAGTTCCCGGCGTCGCTCCTCGAGCGCAAGGTTCGCCGCCGTAAGCTGCGCCGACGACGTCTCTGCCAGCTGCCGCGTGGCCTCGAGATCCGCCGCCATGTGATTGAACGACCGCACCAGTTCGGCCATCTCTCCCGTGGTGGCCAGCGCGACCCGGTGATTGTATTTTCCGGCAGAAATCTCATCCATAGCGTCCGCAAGCGCCTCCACCGGACGCGTGATCTGCTTTGACAGAAACAACGCCAGCCACACGCTCGAAAAGAACACCACCACCGTGATCAGCAGCAGCAGCAGAAAGAAGGTGTTTCGTATCTGCCGCCGCGTGCGGAAAAGATCCCAGTAGGCGGCAGCGCCCTCTCGAATCCGCGTGGTCGTCTGGCTCAGCCCCTGGGGCATCGGCAGAGCCGCAACCACCATCTTGCCGGAGTTCGTAGCCGACATGCCCAGCGCGTAGTCCTGTCCGCCAATGCGGAGGATCGGCTCATCGTTGCGCTGCGCGGCACTCAGGATGTTGCCCGAAAGCGGTCCCGATAAAGGAATCTCGGTCACGCTGCCGCCGCTATCGCTGCGATCGGGCATCCACGGAATAAGGTTTGCCGGGCTGGTTTCAGCAGGCGCGAGGTAGCTGGCAATCACATGACGGTCTTTGTCAAAAACGATGGCAAAACCGCCATCGAGCGTGATGCGATGCGATCCAAGCACGTTATGCAGCATGGCCGGGTCGCCGTCCGGCGCTCCCGTGGCAGCAATCGATTCCGCTTCACCGCGCGCGTTGCTGGTGACGTATTGTGCCAGTTCCAGCACCACTCGGGTGGAGTCTTCCCGCAGTTCCGACGTGTTCGGCGAGAACCAGCGGTCGATCGAGCGATTCATCAGCTGGAAGCTGAATAAGAACATGAATACCGCTGGCGCGAGCGCGATCAACACCGCTCCCAGCACCATGCGTGTCCGCAATCGTGCTCCCAGCGCGCTGCTGCTCTGATCGGCATAAATCTTCAGAATGTTCCTGAGCAGCAGCAGCAGAAGCACCATCAACAGCAGAAAAACAATCACCGTAAGGCCGGTAAACGCCAGCGTTTCTCCGGCTGTTTCGGGATTCAGATAGCGGACGTTGGAAGTATTGAAGGCCTGCAGACCTCCCAGCAGGGCAAGAATCAACAACGCACCCGTGCCGAGCAAGGCAATGGTGCGCCGTCGGGGGTCCCCTAGGAAAGTCATGCGGCGATTATAGGCGCGGACCAACCCAACTGCCAGACTGGACAACGAAACGGAATGCCTGGGGTTAAGCCGGGCCGGCCCGGCCGAAATCCTCGGCACGAGCCGGCTTGGGAGAAGCTACTTCTTGCAGCAATCGCCCTGGCAACAGGACGAGCCAGGCTGGCAGCAGCTCGACGCGCAGCAGGACCCGGCGCAGCATTTCGATCCGGGCTTGCAGCAGTCGGCCGTGATGGCCAGTGCCGACAGCGAAGACAGGGTGAGAACGAAAACAGCGAACATCTTTTTCATGGAATGATCCTTTCGGTGGAAATGCGTTGAACGCTTGCGCCGAAGCGCGAAGTCAAGCGAGACACGACACCGAAAGAGTTAAATCCTGAGATCTTCCTTAAGTCGAAAAACCGGCGGCCGATGGGGCGCGAACGCCATCGGGAAGGGCGCGCGCGAACGGACGATGGTCGGCATCCAGCGAAATACATCCGCGGCAACAACCGCTGACCTTGCGGGGATCGTCGTCACCAGTTCCGCATGCAGGCGGGCAACAACTCCGCACTGCGGATGCGTGCAGCCAATTTCGCCGCTTGAGACGGGGCAGCACGGCATCTGACCGCGGCACGCGGTCTGCACCGAAGCGATGTATTCGGCAAGCGCGGGAGTGGCAGCGAAGGCCGCACACAGCGCAACAATCAAGACGATGCGCAGACGAAGATTGCCGTGCAGCTTCACGACACCGATTCTATTCCGGACTGGACGTTAGCTGTGTGACATGGGTCACGAGCGCGGCAAAACCCAAGCCCAGAATCTTCAACCGCTGTGATCCAGCACCACTCGGATTAGATCCCGCTGGTTCTGCGGCCATGGGAAGCGTGCTCTCTCCTGCGTCTTCCCGTCAGATTCCCGCGTACCACGAATACCCGTAGTCGGGATCGACCGAACCCTGTCCGTTGCCGAACTTCCTGATGTTGTCCGTCACCGTGATGTGGGTCAGGTACTTCAGGCTCTTGTACCCAAGTTGGCGCGGCAAGCGCAGGCGCAGCGGACCGCCGAACCCAACCGGCAACTCGCCATCATTCATTCCCATCGTCAGCAGCGTATGGGGATCCGTGGCATCGGCCATGTCGATGCTCTCCCAGAGTCCCTTCTCAATCGGGTAGTAGACCACGTAGCGCGATTGCGGCAGCACGCCCGCCTCTTCGAGCACTCCGCTCAGCGGCGTGCCGATCCATTCCGCGATATACGACCAGCCCTCTTCGCAGGCCACCTCGGTGATCTGGCTGTGCACCGGCAGGCTCTTCAGGTCTGCCAGCGAGAGCACCAGCGGGTGCGCGACGGTTCCATCCACCACCAGGCGCCAATCTTTGAATCCCCCTGCCTGCAGCTTTTTGAACGGATCAGTCGGCGGCGCCACCTCATTCGCAAACGGGTTCTTCGAGATCATGCTGCGCGGAAACTCCCGGGCTGGCCTGTGGACATTGAGGATGCGCTGGCACGCGTACGTCAGCGTCTCGCCCGCACCGTAGATTCCCCCGCCATCCGGCGGAATCAACCCCCACCGCTTCGCGATGCGGTCCGCCGCTCCCAGGCCCCCGGCTCCCGCCGCCGCGGCAACCCCTCCGGAAATCAGCTTGCGTCGCGTCATCAGCTTCGACGGGCTCATCAGTCCTCCTCGGAACTTCGCGTGTATCCCGTAATCATGGCCCGCATGCGCCGCCAGAAGCCCGACACGCTCACCATCGTCACATGCACAATCAGAAAAAACAGCAGCAGCCACGAAGCAAAGAAGTGAATGGTGCGCGCCGACTGCCGTCCGCCCAGCAACGCCGCGGTAGCGGGAAATACCGCCGTGAATGACGGCGACATCGCCAGCCCTGTCCAGATCATCAGGGGAAACAGAATGAAGATCACTCCCAGGTACGAGCTTCTCTGCAGCACGTTATACGAGGTCTCTTCGCTGCGATCGGGCCGCTTGCGGCGCAGGTACTGCGCAATGCGATCCCAATACGCCCGCCACGTCCAGTCGCCGCGCTCGGGAAGCAGACGCTTTCTGAAATGCCCGCTCGCCAGGCCGTAAATCCCATACACCAGCCCCGTGAGCACCACCAGCCATGCCGCTTCAAAATGCAGCTCCCGGCCCCATCCGTTTTCGTCGGTGAGTACGTAGTGATAGCTGGTCGGAACGGTATCGCGGCTCGCCGGAATCGGCACCACGAACAACGGTTTCGTGTTCACGTTCCCCACCTCGCCCCAATAGAAGCGCGGATGCGGGATCACGATCTCGCCGCCCGAAATCAACAACCCGATGAACGCGACGAAGGTCAGCCAGTGCGTGGCGCGCACCACCCCGGGGTGACGGAAAACCTTCACGATTCGCTTGGCTTGGGAAGCCGTCGGCACGCGGCCAGAGTACCATCTCCGCCCCGCAAAAGGGCACCGTTTTTCAACGCTCCATGCCAGCCAGGGAAACGATGGAATCCGTCAAGGCCCCTCGCCTCATCTTTTTTCCATCATCTTCATTTCATTGGCAAAAAATCCGCCGCACTGTTGCCGGATAACTCTTCGCCTGTGCGCACAATGAAGGTGGAGAGCTTTGCATTGCGTCCCCCGATAACTCGGAACAGGCGGCACACAAGCGGCGGTGCGCGAGTAAGGCCATGGTTGAATGGCCGCCACATTGAAACCGGGCACATCTCCGGCAATTTTTCCCTTGTCCCGGTTGAAAATGTCGGGTCTGGTCGGTACCGTTACCACCCCCCCTCCCCCCCTTGTTTATTTGCGGTTTTCCACAAAAAATTTGCCTGATTTTCAGCGAGACATCCCGATCAAATCAGTCCGGTATCGAGCTGACTTGCCGACCAGCTGACTCGCTGACCCGCGAAATGGATTCCAGATCCCGCTATTCCTTCTCCACCGGCCTTTTCTAGTACGATCCGCTCCGCAACATCCCGCCGAACCTCAAGCCCGCCAGAACTGAATCCTCCAGCATCGTCTGACAGAGTCAACAACCTAAACCCCGGGGCCAGTCGAATATTGCTGTTCCATCAGACAGAACAAGCGCGCCAGGCCGCATCCATATTGCACGGGAGTGGTACCGCATTGCTTCGGCTTTCTCTTTCCCTTCTTTGCTCCTTCGCCTTGGCGCTCCAGTTCCTGCTCATCGTCGGGTGCGGCGGTTCACCATCAAAGACTGCCAGTGCAGGCTCCGGTGGCGGATCAGGCTCCGGTGGCGGATCAGGCTCCGGTGGCGGATCAGGAAGTGGCGGATCAGGCTCCGGCGGCGGGTCCGGCAGCGGCGGTGGGACAGTCATTGGCGGATCACCGAGCAACGCCAGTCAGGGATGTGGCGGAGCGGAATCGGGATATAACAACCAAAATGGCTCGATAAGCGGCATCTGGTTGCAAACACCCGCACCCGGTGAGAATCCAGGCAACGTCACGGTGAATGCAACCGCATACGCCTCCGCCGCCATTACTCAGTGGACGGTTTGCCTCGACGGTCAAGCCGTCTATCAGGCGAATAACCCGGCAACTTCCATCTCCCAGGCGATAACCATTCCCTCTGGTCAGCATCTTCTCTGGGCGAGCGTTACAGACTCCAAGGCCGATTCCGACAGATCTGAAATCAGGCTGATTCAGGTCGGAACGCCACCCACCAGCACCACTTCGCTGCCCACCCCACCTGCAAACGCAACCGTGCAAACGGAGATGCAGAACGTTGCCGCCAACTGGAGCATCTGCAGCCAGTGCGCGGCGGGGACCAACATCACCAACAACTACACGATGACATTTGACCAGAGCGAGCCCTCGCTGAGCGGCAGCAGCCTTGAGATGTACGCCGGCGGGCCGCAATGGAGCAACGTTCTGTTCAAGGACATCATGGCGGGCACGACTTCCAATACCCATTTTTTGTGGGACTTCTGGGTCTACCACGACCCAGCCGCTGAAGCCCACTTCTGGTCTTCGGAACTCGATTTCTACGTGGTTCTGTCAGGCAAAGAATTTATGATCGGCAGCCAGTGCGACTTCGGAGACGGCTACTGGGCCACCTGGGATAGCGACGGCGCTCGATGGGTACTCAATGGGATCGCCTGTCCCCACTGGACGCCGGGCTGGCATCACGTCCAGGAGTACGATGAGCTCATCAATAATGCCACGCAGTATCGCTACGATACCCTGGTCTTCGATGGGACACCTTACGGCCTCAATCAGACCTGGAACGTCAACAGTACCACTTGGCCAGATCAGATCGGCCTCCAATTCCAACTGGACCAGGACACGAGCGGTACCCCGCTTCACGAATGGGTCGATAAGGTCAATCTGACGATGTGGTGAGGCAAAGCTGCGCGCTGTTGTAGAGATGGATGGATCTAGGGTGCCTCATAGCTGACTCCCAGGCTCATAGCTGACTCCCCGAGTCGACCGAGCCGATTCGGTCACACCCGCTGGTCTTCTGTCCGCGCGCGAAAAGCCAGCGAACCTCTGGCATTCCTTCGGTAAAGCCTGTCGAAAATTCATCACAGTTCCGATTCGCCGGTGGATGCCATCCCGTTTGATTGCGCTTGATCGGTTCAAGGAGATGGTGGCACACTCTCTGCCAGACCTGAGAGGGTGGCGAAGTTTCAGTGATCGTCGCCCGCAAGAGCGCCCGCTCCAAGAAATAGAACGGCCCGAAAGATAGAAACGGCGCATGGGTTTGAGACTTACCGGCAGAGCGTAAAGCAGGCTAACTGACAGTAAGCCGAAGCCTCAGCATCTGCGCAACGAATTCAACCTTCTTTATGGGACCTCGCCAATTCCGGCGCGGCGCGAATGGAACGTTTGCTTAGGGCAGCTGTCTTGGTAATTGCTGCCCTTACACCACGATCGAACAGCAGTATTTCAAGCATCAGATCGACCCAACACCATGCTGCTCCCAATCTTTGGAGGTAAGTCGATGCCTGCTCGTACGCTTGCTGTTTTCTTGCTCTTGGTGTCTTCAACACTCACTGCTGCCGCTCAGGGAGTTTTTCAAGTTGAACAAACCTTTCCGGTGTACCAGCCGCCGGCTGGTTGTGGTTCCAACTGCTCTTACATGCCGGTCGGCGCTGGTTTGTCGGGCGCGGGAGTCTCGGGCGACTTCAATGGCGACAACAAGCTCGATTTTGCTTATATCTTGGAGCCCTACAACGCAAACCAAACCCCTGTCCCACCAGATTACCTGGTGGTAGTCTTCGGGCAGTCGAGTGGGGCTCCCCAACAGGTGGGGACGCTGCTGACTCAATGCACCCCTCGGTTGATGGCCGCTGCGGACGTGAACCAGGACAAGAAACTCGATCTGGTCGTGTTCTGCCATGAAGGATTCCTCGAAGCGTTTCTTGGCAACGGGGACGGCACATTTCAGGCGCCGGTTCGTTCTCCGATGTCGCTCAATCCTTCTCTCGTAACTGCCATGACTCTGGCTGACTTCAATGGCGACGGGCTCCCGGACCTCGCGATTGCAGTGGAATCCGGTTATGCGATCTCGCTCAACCAGAACAACGGCCAATTCGCTGTGCCGGTTACGCAAAGCCCCGGGGTCTACGACATTGCAGCGGCCGACGTCAACGGCGACGGTATCCAGGATCTCGTCTTCGGATCGGGGTACGTACTCGGCAATGGCAACGGCACCTTTCAGCCGGAGCAACCTCTTCCCAGCGGGGTTGGTTACTTCGCATTGGGTGATTTCAACAACGATGGCTACTCCGATCTCGCCTATGTGCAAGAGGATATTTTGCCCGGAAATGATCCCACAGGTTCCCTGTATTGGATCAAGGGCAGCTCTTCAGGCCTCACATCCTCTCCCGTTGCCATCTCCGGCGACGGCTTCCACGTCGGGGCGCTGAATGCAATCCCGCTGGGAAGCAACAGCACTCCCGACCTGCTGTCCACAGTGAACTCTCTCGGCGCCGTTGACGGCTTCGAAGTTTCGAGTCTCAACAACTCCGGCTCGTTTAATCCGCCGGTCGGGTGGGCCTATGCACCCGACAACGGCTTTGTGGTCGCGGACGTCAACGGAGATGGCATTCCGGATATCGTCGCGATAGACTTCGGCGTCGGCGACAGTGAATTCACTTTTGTTGCCGGAACCGGTGGAGGAAACTTTAACACCGGCCCTTTTACGGTCGCGTCGAATACAGGCGCTGCGACAGCAGATATGAACGGCGACGGCTTGCCCGATGCAATCATCAAGAACGCGGTCTTTGCTGGAGCCCCGCAAGTTTATCTTTCCACTGGGGACGGCCGGTTCACGGCCGCTCCCACGGCGACCGGGGGCTCAACAGACAGCGGTTATCTGGTGGTTGCGGCCGATTTTAATGGCGATTCTCACACAGACGTCGTATCGATTGACCCCGGGATCGCTGGTTGTGCGGAGATTTGCGGCCCGGGGACTGCCCAGGTCTTCTCCTATCGCGGTAATGGGGATGGCACCCTCACGTTTCTCAATACTTTCACTCTTCCGCATGCCACGATTACGGGCGCCGTTTCGGGCGATTTCAACGGTGATGGCAAACAGGACCTCGTTTTCACCTATTCGGTTCCAGGTACGGAGGCCGGACTAGGAGAGGGTGGCGCGTTCTTCCTTCCTGGGAACGGCGATGGAACGTTTGGCACGCCATCGGACATTGCATTACTCGAAATCGATCCAACCGCGGTTGTTGCCGCTGATCTCAACGGCGATGGCAAACTCGATCTTGTGATCTCGGACGGGAGCGGCACGGTAATTTCCTATCTTGGCAACGGGAACGGGACGTTTTCCGCCATGACCCAGTTCCTCTCTATCTATGCCTCCAGCATTGCCGTCGCGGATGTCACGGGCGACGTCATCCCCGATCTTGTCTGCGCTACGCCTAACGATATCCAGGTCTACGCTGGGGCAGGCAACGGAACGTTCTCTGCAGCGCCTGTGTATACAAGCCCCCAGAACCTAAGCGGCCCGGTGCAAATTGGAGACGTAAACGGGGATGGATTGCCCGATATTGCGGTCCTCGATGGGAGTCCGATCTTGTTGCTCAATCAGGGGTCAGGCAACTTCACCTCTGATTCGAATCGATATGTTCAGCTACCCAGCGATGCGACAGGGTTCTTCCTCACCAAAATCAACCATAATGAAATCGCTTCCGGGAGCAAACAATATCTCGACCTTCTCGTCAGCTCAACATCCGGGCTGAGTTCTCTTCTGAATCAGAACAATCCGGCTCCGACGCTGCAAGCCACGACAACGTCTCTCAGCGCCGGACCATTGTCGGCGCCCGTTGGCACTCCCATCACACTCACCGCGACGGTTTCTCCAGCCACCGCGACCGGAACCGTCAAATTTCAGGATGGGACCACCGCTCTCGGCGCCGGCACTCTGACCGAGGGCGTCGCTACCTTGTCCGTCAGTGACCTGAGCGCAGGCTCTCACTCCATTACGGCATCCTATAGCGGGGATGCCCTGAATGCCCCATCGACGAGTACCGCGATTTCCCTGACCGTGGCCGCAGCCACACTTCAAATATTCGCGAATCCCTCATCGATCAGCATCGCTCAGGGAGGCAGCGGGTCCGCAACGATTACTGTGACCCCGGTAGGCGCTTATAACGGAACGATAACCTTTGCGTGTTCCGGATTACCGGCCAACTCCGCCTGCGCCTTCTCGCCCGCGTCGCTTGTATTCACCTCATCAAGCCAGGCTGCGCAGCAAACCACTGTCACCATTTCCACCAACGTCGCTGTGCCGCAGGCTTTGCTTTCGGTCGGCGGGCAACCAGTCCGCTACCTCGCCCTGGCGGCAGTGTTTCTGGTGGCCTTTCGGCGTCGCCGCGGTCTCTGCAAGAACCTGATCGCAGTTGTCCTTGCCACCTGCACGCTCATGCTGTGGGGATGTGGTGGTGGAGGCTCGGGCAAGACGACAAGCAACCCGACAACGCCCATTGGAGTTTCGACCGTCACCATCATGGTGGCAGGCTCGGCTACGTCGACAAGTCTTACCGTAGACATAACGCCGTGAGCTTGCGGTTCGCGTTGCCATGCGCTTCCAACGTGTCACTGGAACGCTTCTTGAATCGCCGACGATACTCCGGCACACGCTTCAAAATTGCCCCAGGTGTCGAAAGATACCTGCCCGAGATGGTCGCTGCTCGACGTCCGTTTCTGGACGTTTGGACCTCAAACCGGACATTGACTCAAGAATTTGCCCGAGCATTCATAAGCTGTATCCACAACTTAGTGACGAATCTCGATGGCACCTCATTTGCTCCACTCGCATGGGAAGATCTCCCGCATCAGAGGTCTTGCCTGTGGCCGAACACAAATCGTTCATCTTTAAATTCGAAGGCATCGTCCTGCGGGAAAGTGAATTTGCCTTTGCCCGCGACGGCCGGACCGTCAGTGTTGAGCCGACCGCCTTCCGTGTGCTGATATACCTGCTCCGAAATCCGGGCCGCCTGGTCACCAAGGACGAGATCATGACGGCTGCTTGGCGCGATGCAGCCGTTTCTGACAACTCCCTCACGCGCAGCATCGCCACATTGCGCCGGCTGCTTGGAGATGACAGCCGGGAGCCTCGATTTATCGCGACAGTGCCCACAGTAGGCTATCGATTTCTGTGCGAGGTCACCACGACAGAAGAAGGCGGGCTCACGCCGGAAGAAACCCATCTTCCACCGGCGATTGTGAGCAACGATCGCCACAACGAAGACCTGCAGCTCAAGCCACAATTTGACCCGGCGCGAAAAAGGCTGTCCGGCCTGTCCTCCGCCGCACTGTGCATCTTGGCAGTCGGATTCGTCGTAGCGGGCTTTTTGATCCGTCAGGCCGCCAGCACGCGCGATGCGCACAGGCCTGTCCTTGCACACCTCTCGACCGAGGAGCGAATCACCTCGAATCCACCTGAGGCGCCTGTTGAAGCTGCAGTGGTGTCGCGCGATGGCAAGTATCTCGCCTTTCATGACAATTCGGGTCTCTACCTTCGCCAAATCGCGAGCAGCGAAACCCGCGCATGGAGCCTGCCGAAAGACTTCGATGCCTGGCCTGATGACTGGTTCCCCGACAATATTCATCTGCTCGTGACTCGGAGAGAAGGAGTATCCGGAACGCTCAGCCTTTGGACGCTTTCCCTCCTGGGCAGCGAACCCAAAAAGCTCATCGATGATGCGGCTCAGGGAGCAGTGTCCCCGGACGGATCCCGGATCGCTTATTCGCCTGGGCCTAAGTTCGGAAGCGAACTCTGGGTCATGGACTCCGACGGTGCGAACGCACGAAGGGTAGCCTCGGCGAGAAAGGCCGACGAGGCAAGCCTGGGGGATGGTTGGATCCAACGCCCCGCCTGGTCACCAAATGGCACACATCTTGCCTACGTCGAGTCCCACCTCGAAACACCCGATCCCCCGCAGTTTGCTAACTCGCTCCTCACCCGCGATGCGAATGGTGGCAACTTGCAGGTTGTGCTGCAGGATGATTCCCGGTTGCGACCGGCCTTATGGTGGGATGCGGATGGACGTATTCTCTTCTCCTATCTGCCTGATCGAAGGAGCGAACGAGAAGATATGGGCATTCAGTCCATCGCGATGGACGAGCGTACGGGAAAGGCCATCGCCCCACCCCAACCAGTTACCGAGGGCCAGGGGTGGATTGGTGCGTTGAGCGCCACCTCGGATGGAAAACAGCTTGTGATATCGAGGGGAAATACAACTCGTCAGGTATTCATCACCGAACTCGATCCAGGCAAGCACCGGTGGAAGACGCCTCGCCGTCTGACCCTGGACATCAACGAAAGTGTGGCGACGGCATGGACCGCTGACAGCAAAGCCGTCCTTTTCGTTTCCGATCGGAGTGGAACCTGGAAACTTTTCAAGCAGAACATCGAGGAGCTCACTCCCGAGGTCCTCGTTGAAGGGCGTGGTATGCGCTTCCCGCGTTTAAGCGCGGATGGTTTGCACCTGCTCTATCTTGTCGAATCACAGCCAGGCGATCCCTCGATCCCTGCATCCTTGATGTCCAAGCCCTTGGCGGGAGGGCCTCCCCGGCTAGTTCTCCGTGACAACGGGATCACCAATTACCAGTGTGCCCGGGCTCCATCCCAAATGTGCATTTTCAGCAAACTTGTCGGATCCGAACACATTCTCGTCTCGTTCGATCTCGTGCACGGTCGAGGCCGCGAGATCACGAAAATTCCGAGTGGCCTATCCCACTGGAGTCTGTCTCCAGATGGATCGCGCCTGGCCCTCGTCGTCGACATGCATCGAATTCGATTTCTCGCACCGGATACCGGCGTCGCTCACGAGGTAACTCTGAACGACTGGCCCGTGTTTAACATCGATTGGTCATCCGATGGCTCCAGAGTCTTTGTTCGGAGCGTCACACCGGCGGGCGTCCCGGTGATCCTCGCCCTCAGTGAGGCAGGGAAGCAAAAAGTGGTCATTCAAGGGCAAAAGAATTCTTATTTTACTTTCTTCATTCAGTCTCCCGATGGGCGGCAGGGGATTTTGGAGATGCCCACTCCGGGCGATAACAATGCTTGGATGGTTCGGAACTTTTAACCCAACCTCGATCTTGGTGGTGATCATCTCGCCGGGAGTTTTTCCGGCACCGACGCCGGCTTCCCTGAAGCTGGAAGCTATCCCAGCACACTCGCCGGATCGGTCCACTCGCGGTGCTGGCTATCGGCCACCCCCCGATAGGTGATCTTGCCCTCCCATGTGTTGAGGCCCTCTGCAAATCCGGGGTCTTTCGCGAGGGCTTCGCGCGCGCCCAGATTCGCCAGCCGCAGAACATAGGGAAACGTCGAATTCGTAAGAGCCAGCGTCGAAGTGTGCGGCACCGCGCCCGGCATGTTCGTCACGCAGTAATGCACCACCCCATCCACCACGAAGCTTGGATTCGAATGCGACGTCGGCTTCGCGGTCTCCACGCATCCTCCCTGGTCGATCGCCACATCCACGATCACCGCGCCCTTCTTCATCTGCGACACCATGGCCCGCGTCACGAGCTTCGGCGCGGTTGCGCCCGGAATCAGCACGCCGCCAATCACGAGATCGGCTTCTCGGGTCGCCTGCGCGATGTTGTAGCTGTTGGAAGCCAGTGTGTAGAGGCGCCCGCCGAAAATATCATCAAGTTCGCGCAGCCGGTTCAAGTTCAAGTCCACCAGCGTGACCTTGGCGCCGAATCCCAGCGCAATGCGAGCCGCATTGGTGCCTACGATGCCTCCACCAATGATGGTGACGTGAGCCGGTGGAACTCCTGGTACCCCACCCAGCAGAATGCCGCGGCCGCCGCGTTCCTTCTCGAGATAGTTCGCGCCCACCTGCACGCTCATTCTGCCCGCCACTTCGCTCATCGGCGTCAGCAGCGGCAAAGTCCTCTGGCGGTCGCGCACGGTTTCATACGCGATCCCAATCATCTTCGACTCGAGCAGCTTGTCGGTGAGATCCGGAACCGGCGCCAGGTGCAAATAGGTGAACAGCACAAGGCCTTCGCGAAAGAATGGATACTCCTTCTCGATCGGCTCCTTCACCTTGACCACCATCTCGGACTTGCCCCAGACGTGACCGGCATCTCCCACAATCTCTGCGCCGGCGTTCTGATATTCGGCATCCTCGAAGCCCGACAATGCGCCGGCATTGGTTTCAACCAGGACCTTGTGCCCGGCCTCGGCAAGTGCCTTTACTCCCGCCGGAGTCACCCCCACCCGTGCTTCGTTGTCTTTGATCTCCCTGGGAACGCCGATGATCATCGCTGCGGCTCCTCTACATGTTCTGCTTCTTGTTGGTCAATAGGGGGCGAGGCGGCTCAAAACAAGAAGCCGCGCCGGAACTTGATTCTTGGAGGAGGGCAGATCCGGCGCGGCAAGGTCACATCGCTTCCAACTGCGTAGAATCCTACGGCGGTTTTCGCTATTAATGTGTGCAAAGTTAGTGATAGAACGTTGCAATGGGAACAAAACGTGAACAATCTGCCCATATCTCGCATGAATTGCCCGCTTTCAAGGCAGGAACCGGCCTGGATGAGCTGGATGCAGCGATCCTGCGGCATCTCGAACATCATGGGCGCGCCACCAATTTCGAAGTAGGCGAGGCCGTCGGGCTATCGGCCTCAGCCGCATCGAGACGCATCCTGGCCCTCGAATCCTCCGGCGCGATTCGCGGTTACCGCGCTCTCATCGACGATCGGATGCTCGGCAAGCGCATGACCGTCTACATTCGCGTGACGCTGGAACGGCAATCAGCTGCGGTTCTCGGATCGTTTGAGACCGCGATCCGGCGCTGCCGCGAAATCGTCAGCTGCCACCTCATGGCCGGCCAATACGACTACATGCTGGTCGCACGCGTGGCCGATATCGACGACTACGGTCGGCTCCACCAGAATGAGCTCTCGCATTTGCCCGGTGTGACTCGGCTCGAAACAAGCTTCGCGCTCAGGGATGTGCTGGAGCCCGCCAGGCAATAGCTGCGGGGTTTCGTCCTTTGCACTCCTACCCTACTGCGATACATTGGGAAGCACGCAAGACAGTCTGGCTGCAAATGCAGTGTGAACCAGCGTGCCGAAATTGCAGCGCGATTCAAATCTTCCCTTCCATCCTCAAGGAGAGCCATGTCTTCGTTGAAGCTGAGCCGTTGGTTTTGTCTTGTGTGCGCTGTTGCAGCGTGCTTCGCATGCACGGCGCAGATCGACCATGCGCAGGTGCCAACACCGATTTCGGTGCTCGGCCACAATCCAGGCGACGACTTCTATCTCGCCGACTACGAAGACACGGTCAAATACTTCCACGCGCTGGCTGCGGCCGCTCCCGATCGCATCAAGATGTTCACAGTGGGTAAGACCTCGGAGGGTCGCGATATAGAAATTGCCGTCATCTCCTCGCCGCAAAACATTGCCAAGCTGGATGAGACCAAGCAAATTGCAAAGCGCCTCGCGCACGCGACCGACCTGAATGACGACCAGGCTCACGAGCTGGCTCGCACCGCGCGCGTCATTATCCATATTGATGGCGGGCTGCATGCCGATGAAGTGGCCGGGCCGCAGCACACAATGGTGCTGGCTTACAAATTGCTTTCAGCGCAAAACGATCCGCAGATCGATGCCATCCTCGACAACGTGATCCTGGTGCTCTGGCCGACGCTCAATCCCGACGGCCAGGACATGGTGGTCCACTGGTACAGGCAGAACCTGGGAACAAAGTACGAGGTGAGCCCCATGCCGTGGCTCTACCAGGATTACGTCGGCCACGACAACAATCGCGACGGCTACATGATGAACATGAAAGAAGAGCAGGTGGTGGTGAAGACCCAGCTCGAGTACAACCCCGAGGTCTTCTACTGCCAGCATCAGACTGCTCCATTCCCTGCGCGCATCTGGATTCCGCCGTTTTCCGATCCTATTTCGAGCAACATCAGCCCATTGGTCCGCAGCTGGCTCAATTTGATCGGCGCCAACATGACCGCTTACCTGAACGCGCACGACATGCCCGGATCGATCTCTGAGTCGCGCTTCGACAACTGGTATGCGGGATTCACTGACTGGGCGCACGTCTTCCGCAATGAGATTTCCTTCTTCACCGAGACCGCGCTTTATGAGTACGCGACCCCCCATTTCTACACCGTCCACGATTTTCCCAAGGACTTCCAGGATCTGCGCGCGCTGAGCATGTACTCCACACCCTGGGAAGGCGGATGGTGGCATCTCAAGGACGCGGTCGATTACATGGTGGGAGGTTCGATGTCGGTGCTAGACCTCGCCGCGAAGAATCGCGAGACGCTGCTCTATAACCGTTACCAGGCAGCACGCGACAACATCGCGCATTTCCGCAAGGATCCGCCCTTCGCCTACGTGATCAGCGACAAGCAGGCGGACACGCCGGAAGCCGGATTGCTCGCGCAGAAGATGATCGACAACGGCCTTGACGTCTATGCAACCAAGACCGGCTTCAAAGCTAATGGCGTAGAGTATCCGGCCGGCTCGTGGGTGATTCCCATGGACCAGCCATTCTCCGCGCTCGCCAAGGAGTTGTTTGAACGGCAGAAATATCCGGATGCGCTTGCCAACGGAACCTCGAAGGCCATCGATCTGCCCTATGACGTGACCGGTTGGACGTTGCCGCTGCAATTCGGTGTCCACGTGGACGAAGTGACCGATCCACTCACCTCCGATGGGCGCGCGCTTCTGAGCAAGATCGACAAGGTGGATTTGCCTCCGGCTTCGATTGATGGTGCGGGCAATCTCTTGGCGGTATCGCACAAGGCGAACGCCTCTTTCGAAGTAGTCAATGCCGCGCTCAAGGCCGGAGCATCGGTTTCCCTCGCCGACGAGCCGGTGAAAACACCGGAAGGCCCCGAGACGGGCGCATTCCTGATTGGCGGAATCAGCCGTGCGACGGTCGAGAACCTGACGAAGCAATTCGGCGTTTCGGCAGAGAGCGTCAGCGCGCCGGCGCACATCCGGCCGATCAAGAAAGCGCGCATCGGGCTGTATCGACCATGGGCGCCGTCCATTGATGAGGGGTGGACACGCTGGATCCTGGAAAATTACGGCTTCGAGCCGAAGAGCCTCTACAACGCGGATATTCGTTCTGCCGATCTGCGCAGCCGCTACGACGTGATCGTCCTTCCCGACATGTCATCGCACCAGATGATGGAAGGCTTCGGCATAGGCGTTGTGCCCGGACAATACGCGGGTGGCATCGGCGAAGACGGCATCGATAATCTGCGCGAGTTTACTCGCGCCGGCGGAACCCTGGTTGCGCTCAACAAAACCGCCGATTCGCTCATTCCACTGTTCTCGCTTCCCGTGAAAAATGTGCTCGAAGGAGCCAAGAGCGACAAGTTCTTCTGCTCGGGAGCGCTCCTGCGAGTCAACCTTGAGCATGCCGACTTACCGGTGAACTTTGGCGAGCCGGATTCACCCGTCGTCATGTTCCAGAACGGACCTGCTTTCGAGCCAATGCCAGGCTTCCATGGCGCGATCCTGGCCAGTTACCCCAAAGAAACCAACCCACTCGAAAGCGGCCTGCTGCTTCACCCCGAGGCCATCCAAGGCAAGGCGGCGGCGATGGAACTCGCATACGGCAAGGGTCGAGTCATCCTCTTCGGATTCAAGCCGCAATTTCGCGGGCAATCGCACTCAACTTACAAGTACCTTTTCAACGAGCTTTATCTGTTCGATCATCCTGACTTGCCCATCGAACCAGGCACGTCGGCGCCGTCGAAACCCGAGAGCCCGGCTGCGCCTCCAAAGGATCACAAGAAACCTGATTCCGACGCGACAGAATAGAGATAGATCAGCACACAGTCCGCGCCCCAACCTGAAGTACCGTTGCGACCCGGCATTCGAAGCCGAAAGCGCTTGAACAGGTCGGTTGGAACCTTTATAGTCAAGCCGCTCCTGGGAGTCGCGGGCGGAAACGGGGTACATTGAAAGCATTGATAAGACCGCTGCCTCAAAGCGGTTAGGTTTCCCCGTAGACCTTCCCCCAGACTCCGAAAGGATTTTCCCATGGCGGAAACGGACCAGCCCGCTGAAAACGGTGAGTCGACCTGGGGGGTGCTGAAGGAACGATTTCAGGACGTCGTTGGCGAGCTCGAGCAGAAGAATGGCGTGGCAATCCCCGGTGTCACGAAGACGAAATCGGAGTACTTCATCCTGTACGTAGGCCTTGGAGTGCTTGCTGTCGCCGCGATCATCATCCTGCTGTTCAACCTTCCCAGGAAAAAATCGGATGCAAATGACCTCGGCCAGGGTGTCTTCAACGCATCCGGTTTGCGGGGTCACCTCGTAACTCGCTGGGCAAAAGGAAAAACGCAATACCAGCTCCAGATTCAACCCATCGATCCGCGATCGAATGCGGGGTTCGCGCTGGTTGCAGGAGATCCGCCGCAGCCGATTTTCGTGAACATGCGCATTCTGGATTCATCCGGATTTGCGCTCTGCGGCAAGCAGATCATCATGCGCTTCGATCCGTCGAGAGAGTTTCCGATGCTGCGAAAGGCTTCCCAGACGGGCGGGAAGATATCGAGAGGTTTGGCCAAACAGCAGGAAGATCTGCTCATCCTGCAGGCCGAAGAGCAAGACCGCGAGCGCGGCAAAGACATCTTTCAGAACCAGCAGGGATCCGACGGCAAAGCCAGCTCCATGTACTCCGAAGGCGTGCTGCCCTGCTCCGCCGACCAGTACAAGCACTTCGACTATTGGGATTTCTCATCGAACTTTCCGACCATGGATGAGCAGGATCGGCTCTTGAAACATCCGAAGGATCTCCTTGCGTTCAATCCTCCTGAAAAGAGCGCGAAAAAGAAATCGTCCCCAATGCAATCCGCATACTACATCGAGGGTGACGACAGGGTGCTCTCTTTCGATCCGTCCAGTGGCAGCCTCGAAACCAGCATGAACCGGAGATTTATTGTCGGCATCAAAAGCGACCAGGCGGTCGCTGCAGGCTGGGCGGCAGACGTTGCACATTTCCACTACAAGTGCGACCAGCGTTCCAATTGCGCCCTCATGCACGCGGGCACATCGGCCGTGATCTCGGCGCGGTTAAACGAATAGCGAGCCGGCCTTCTACCACGCAAAGCGCCCCGTTCGGACTCAGACAGACAACCGATTACACTCACTCCGCGTTGTCGATCTGCGCGCGCTGCAGCCTGTCGGAGTAATCGACGTAGACCGCCTTCCATGTCGTGAAGAAATCGATTGCACCTAGCCCCTCGCGATGTCCATTGCCGGTCTGTTTCACTCCTCCAAATGGCAGGTGTACCTCGGCTCCGATCGTAGGCGCGTTGATGTAGGTGATGCCCGCCTCAAGGTCGCGCATTGCTGTGAAGGCGCGGTTCACGTTTTTTGTGTACAGCGCTGTGGACAGACCGTAGTCGATGGAGTTGGCGATTTCGATTGCTTCTTCGAAGCGATCAAACTCGATGAGGCTCACCACCGGACCAAACACTTCTTCGCGGGCGATGCGCATGGTTGGCGTAACGCCGCCCATCACCGTCGGCTCAAAGAACGTGCCGTTGGCGTAGCCCTCACACTTCAGCGCGCTGCCTCCGCACAGCAGTTTCGCGCCACTCTTCACAGCAATGTCGACGTACTTCGCCGAGGTCTCGATCTGTCCTTCGTTTACCTGCGGACCCACTTCCACCGACTCGTCGAGGCCGTTGCCGACCTTGAGCGCCTTGGCGCGCGCGACCAGCCTCTCCGTGAATTCGCTCGCAATGCCCTTCTGCAGCAGGATGCGGCTGGTGGCTGTGCAGCGCTGCCCAGTTGTGCCGAAGGCTCCCCACAATGCGCCATCGAGCGCAAGATCGAGATTGGCGTCGTCGAGGACGATCTGCGCGTTCTTGCCGCCCATCTCAAGCGAAACCGCTTTAAAAGTCGCGGCCGCGCGCTGGCCTACCCATGAACCCACCTCGCTCGAACCCGTAAAGCTGATGGCGCGTACGTCCTTGTGCTCGAGCAGCGCATTTCCGGCCGCTCCACCTCCCCCGCACACGATGTTGACTACGCCCGGCGGAAGGCCCGCGTCGACGAGGGTCTGGACGAGGTTGTAGACCGAGAGCGGTGTATCGGAAGCAGGCTTGATCACGCACGTATTGCCCGCCACCAGAGCAGGAAACAATTTCCAGCTCGGGATCGCCATGGGGAAGTTCCACGGCGTGATCAGGCCGACAACGCCGACCGGCATGCGCACGCTCATGGCGAACTTGTTCTGAAGCTCCGAAGGGGTTGTGACCCCGAAGAGGCGCCGGCCTTCGCCGGCCACATAGAAGGCTTCGTCGATGGCTTCCTGCACATCCCCCCGCGTTTCGGCCAGCACTTTGCCCATCTCGCGCGTCATGTCCCGTGCGAACTTCTCTTTCCGCTCCTGGAGAAGGATCCCGGTTCGCGTCAGAACTTCGGCGCGTTTGGGAGCAGGCACCAGCCGCCAGGAGGAATATGCCTTCTTTGCCGCAGCCACGGCGCGATCCACGTCCTCGGCTTGCGAGGAGGGGAACGAGCCAACCACCTCGGAGTGGTCCGCCGGATTGAGGTTCAGGATGGTTTTGCCGCTCGCGGCGGGCATCCACTCGCCGCCAATCAGATTGTGATACGTGGGATAGGTCATGTTCGGGTCTCAGTGGTCAGTGAGGTTATAGCACCTCCGGCGGGCTTAGCGAAAACCGGAGAATCCGTCTATGATTCTCCGAAATGGAACAATACGCGCATTTGCTCATCGCAGCTGATTCGGAGTCTGTGCCGGACCCGAATCAGATGGTCAGGTTCTTCGACCTCTTGCAGAGCGCTTTCCGATTTCAATTCGTGAAATCGAAAAAGGACTGGATGCCCGGGCTGATGGCAATGACCTCGGCCGAGGAAGTTCGGACCCAGAAGAACACGTTCACTGGCGAAGAGCGCACATTCAAGGTTCCAAAGCGGATTGAACTTCAGGAAACATCGGAGATACCTGCCTTGGTCGCGGCAGAACCGAAGTACAGCGTCAGTGTGTCTGGGAGATGGTTGTCCAGTGACGCTCCGATCGAAATGCTTGTGACCGATGGGACTGCTTTCGACCAGGACCTTATCTGCGTCGTGACTTGCTCCATGCAGGCCCAGCCAGTCTGCACAGGCGATTGGTGGGGTGAGGACCGAAAGGGAGCGTGCGAATTCGGCTTTGGAAGATCGAGCCCTATTCAAACCATGGGTGTCTTTACTCACCCTTGGACAGGCAAAAGGATTGAGATCCAGCATGCTGGAAGCGCGCGTTTTTGGATAGAGCTTGAGTTTGGCAAATGGCTTATCCCTAAAATGACCGACAGCTTCGATGTGCTCCAACCAGACTTCGTCAGGGCGATGGAGGGCTGTTTCGGAATGCCCTTCCTTCAGGCCGGCCGTGCCGTTGGCTAGGACGGGGTATTTACAAATGCTCCCCCGTCTGCACATTACCAGCGGTGCTTGTAGTTGAAACCCTGAGTGGCCGTACAATACGGGAGAGGCTGAGTCAATTTTCAGATGTCATTGAACGGTTATCCTTCGCGCTCTTCGCGATCGCATGGGTTGCGCTCGCTTTTCAGCATGTTTTCGAGCGACCTGGCGATCGATCTGGGTACTGCCAACACGCTGGTCTACGCCGCCGGTAAGGGAATCGTGGTCAACGAGCCCTCGATCGTCGCCATCAACAAGAACACCGGTGAGGTGGAGGCTGTCGGCAAAGAGGCCAAGGACATGCTCGGCCGTACCCCCGGCAATATCGTCGCCATCAAGCCCATGAAGGATGGCGTCATCGCTGACTTCAAAGTCACTGAAAAGATGCTCAACTACTTCATCCAGAAGGCGCATAACCGCAAGATGCTGGTCCATCCGCGGATCGTGATTGGCGTGCCCTCTGAGATTACCCAGGTCGAAAAACGCGCGGTTGAGGACTCGGCTTACCGGGCCAAGGCCAGCGAAGTCTACCTCGTAGAGCAGGCCATGGTTGCGGCCATCGGCGCCGGGCTCCCCATCACCGAGCCGGGCGGCAACATGGTTGTCGACATCGGCGGCGGCACCACCGACATCGCCGTCATTTCCCTTTCAGGCATCGTCTACTCCCGGTCAGTCCGGATGGCCGGCAACCAGATGGATGAGGCCATCACCAACTACCTTAAGCGCAAGTACAACCTCCTGATTGGTGAACGTACCGCCGAGCAGATTAAGATGGATATCGGTTCGGCTTACCCGCTGGACAAGCCGCTCACGATGGAAATCAAGGGACGTAACCTGATCGAAGGCGTTCCTAAAACCATCAGCATCGACGACAGCGAAATTCGCGAGTCGCTGGGCGAGTGCATCGCGGTAATCATGAACGCCATTCGCGTCGCGCTGGAGCGCACGCCTCCCGAACTTTCGGCTGATATCAGCGACCGCGGCATCGTGCTCACCGGAGGCGGCGCGCTCATCAAGAACCTCGATAAGCGCATTCGCGAGGAGACCGGGTTGCCGGTTTCGGTCGCCGACGATCCGCTGGCGTCGGTGGTGCTGGGCACCGGCAAGATGCTCTCCGACTTCCGACTGCTGCGCAAGATCAAGATCGATTAACAGTGAACAGTGATCAGTCGCCAGTTTAATCTTCGCGACGAAAACCCCTGAAAACTGATCCCTGATCTCTGATCCCTGGCTGTTATGGAATCTTTCTTCGTACGCTACCGAAACATCGTGGTTCTGCTCACCCTGCTGGTGGCGCAGATTCTGGGGCTCGCCGTGCAGGTGCATCGCACCGATGCTGGACGCACGAGCCTCGATCCGAACGACAGCAGCGGCGTGCGGCTGATCCGCCTTTGGGCCAATACCATCGTTTCTCCCCCCGAACACGTGGCACACTCCTCAGGACACGGCGTGTCGTGGGTTTGGAACAACTATTTCGATCTGCGCCACGTACGCCAGCAAAATCAGGACCTCCAGGAGACGGTAGACCGCCTGCGGCTCGAAGAAGCCGCGCTGCTCGAGGACGCGCGCCAAGGCCAACGCCTGCAAGCGCTCCTCGGATTTCAGGAGAAATACATTTACAAAACAGTCCCCGCACAGGTGCTCGGCACCAGCGGCACGGACCTTTCGAGAGTCTTCAATATCGATAAGGGCAAGGATGACGGGATTGCACGCGACATGGCCGTCATCACCCCGGACGGAATCGTGGGCAAAGTACGCGACGTGTTTCCCCATTCGGCCCTGGTCCTGGCCATCAACGATCCGACCAGCGGCGCGGGTGTGATCCTGGAGACTACGCGCACCCGTGGAATTCTCCGCGGAAATGCATTCGGCCAGACGCAGATCGTGGACATCATGGCCGATCAGCGGATCAAGCCCGGCGAAGCTGCGATTACGGCGGGTGGCGACCTGATTTTTCCTCGCGGATTACCCGTCGGCGTCGTCGAAAAAGTGGTAAACGATCCGGATCGCGATTCCTTCATCGACGTTATCATCAAGCCCGCGGCGCATCTCGATCGGCTCGACGAGGTCCTGGTCATCACTTCCACCGAGCCGCGCTTCCCGTCCGAGCAGAAACAGGACATTGCCGCCAGCCAGGCGCTGAAAGCCTCGGACTTGGACGAGATGAACGCGCAGAAGAAGGCTTCGGACATCATGGCCGAGCGGCTGCCCGGACTGCTCGATCCCAATCTTCCCGCCGATCAACAGCCTCTCAAGGACGATTCGAACCCGAATCCGATCGCGCGCGTGCCGCAGCCGCTGCACCCGGATCGCTTCTCGCCCGGCGCGGGTACCGCCGGCACGGGCCAGGGTGCCAGTAAGCCGGAAGTGATCCCGGCGAAAAACGCGGCGCATCCACCATCGCCAACTGCTCCATCAACTGCTCCTGATCAGCCTCAACCGCAGAGGGAACCGTAAGCATGCCGGTTCTAATGGTGGATAGCCGACGCGACTTGGAGATTCACAAGTTCCCCCTCCTCGTCTATTTGCTGGTGCCTGTGGCCGCACTCATCCTCCAGGCCTGGCTTCCGCGCCTCTTGGGACGCTATGCGTGGTTCGATTTGCCGCTGGTGGTTACCATCTATTTTGCGCTGGGCCGGCGCAGTCCCATCCAGGGCACCATCATGGGCTGCACGTTGGGCATTTTTGAAGACGCGTTGACGCATCATGCCATCGGCATCAACGGCATTGCCAAGTCGGTCGTTGGTTTCCTTGCGGCATCGGTGGGCGTACGCATTGACGTCGAAAGCCAGATTATCCGGGTTGCTTTGATCTTTTTCCTGTCGCTTCTGTCGAGCTTGATCTACATCTTCATCTATCGCTTTCTCCTCGATCTCCCATCGGACGTGGTGCGGATGACCGAGCTGTACAAGGCTCTTGGCAACGCGGCCATTGGGCTTGTGACCTTTCCCTTCCTCGATAAGCTTCAGATAAGGGACTGAAGAGGACCATTGATCGGCTGTGCACGGATAGCGAACGTTCTCCGTGTTAAACAACAATCGCGGTATCCTGAGAGTTCAGGCAAATGGTTTCAGAGAAGTATTCACGAGGCGAGAAGGTCTCAAGCATCAAGCTGACCGCCGTTCAATACGGCATTCTGCTGATGATGCTGGCGCTGGCTGCCGGGCTTTGGCGGCTGCAGGTTCTGGGCGCCAGCAATTTCAAGGTTCTCGCCGAGCAAAACCGCATCCGTAAGGTTCCGATCCTGGCCGCGCGCGGCAAGCTCTTTGACCGCGAGAACCGCCTGATTGTCGACAATTACCCCTCGGTTTCCTGCTTCCTTGTACGCGAGCAGAACCACAACATCGACGCTGATCTGCCGTTGATCGCGACCGGGCTGCATCTTGATCTGAATCAATTGCACGCCACGATTCAGCACTATCGCAGTTCGCCGGGCTACCAACCGATCCCGATCAAGCAGGACATTACAGCGGATGAGCAGGCATTCATCGAAGCGCACCGCAATGAATTGCCGGAACTGGAAACCATCGATGAAGCGCGCAGGCTCTATCCGCGTGACGGCTTCGCGGCCCACCTGATCGGGTACGTCGGCGAAGTAAGCGAAGACATGCTCAATGACCCGCGATATGCCGCGTACGAACCGGGCGACGTGGTGGGCAAGGCCGGAGTGGAGGAGACTTACGATCAGCTGCTGCGCGGGCAGGACGGCGCGCGCGACGAAATCGTGGACAGCCATGGACGGGAGGTCGGATTCCTGGGAATCCAGCACGCCAAGCCGGGCATGGACTTGCGTCTCACCATCGACAACGATTTGCAACGCGCCGCGGAACTTGCCCTCGGCAGTCGCGAGGGCGCGATTGTGGCAATGGATCCGCGCAACGGCGAGATCCTCGCCATGGTTTCGCGTCCCAGCTTCGACCCCAATGCCTTCGCCGTCAGAATTGATCGCGCCGAGTGGAACAAGCTGATCACCGACCCACAGCACCCGCTGCTCAACAAGGCCATTCAGGCCCAGCTCGCGCCCGGTTCAACTTTCAAGATTCTCATGTCCGTCGCTGGCCTCCAGGAAGGCATCGCGCAAAACCTCAAGGTCGTCTGCAACGGCGGCTGGGGACCGTACGGTTACTACCATAAATGCGACTTTAAGCACGGCGCTGTCGACATCAATAACGCCATCCCCTACTCCTGCGATACGTACTTCTACCAGCTCGGCGACAAGCTCGGCATCGATCGCATTGCAAGGTACGCAACCGAGTTCGGCTACGGGCAGAAGACAGGAATCGACCTGCCTGGAGAGCAGTCCGGACTCATGCCATCCGTGCCGTGGCTGCTCAAGAACTTCCATCACCGCTGGTATCCTGACGAAACTCTCGACGTTTCCATCGGACAGGGCGCGGTTGAAGCGACTCCGATTCAGCTGGCACGCATCATCGGCGGCATCGCATCCGGCGGCCACATGGTCCGGCCGCACAGCGTTTTCCCCGACGAGTTGCCGGAATATTTCCGCCAGGCGCTTCTCGACACCTACCCCGGTACAGGATCGGCCTACATCCCCATCGATCCGGCCAACTGGGAGATCATCACCGACGGCATGGCCCAGGTCACTGTGCCGGCGCAGTTTCATACCGCCGGCTCCGCGCATTTGGAAGGCATCGATCTCGCCGGCAAGACCGGCACCGCGCAAGTCATGAGCCACCAGGCTCTCGACAAGTCCGGCAAGGGCCACGAGACAAATCCCAACGTCTGGTTCATCGGCGTCTTGCCGCGCCGCAATCCGGAGCTGGTCGTCGCCGTTCTCTGGATGCATGGCGACAAAAGCTTTTATCCCGCGCGTCTGGGCTCCCGGGTCGTCGCCGCCTATGTCGAGAAGCAGCGCCGCCTCGCGCACAACCTCGCTCCATCAAAGCCAGTCGAAAACAAGCCCGTCGAAGTCGGAGCCATCTGGTCGTCGCCGGATCCAGGGGGCGCAAAGCATGGCCAGCAAGTCGCGCGTCTGCATGGAGGCCATTTCTTCGTCAATCCCCCACCGGACGATTCTGTTGAGACTGCCGGCGACCAGCCAGTCCAGTTCCCGCGTCACCCAACTGCCCCGCCCGATGCACTACGCGGCCTATCGCATCCGCTCGGCGATCCATCCCAACTGGGCATCCTGCAGCCCGAACTACCCTGGAAGAAGCCATGAGCCCCGGGCCCCGCATCATGAGTCTTCGCGATTTCGACTGGGGCCTGCTCGGGCTCTTGCTAGCCTTGAGCGCCGTCTCGCTAATGGAAGTTCGCTCCACGACGGTGCACACCAGGTTCGCCAATTTCGAGACCAAACAATTCATTTGCATCGGCGCCGGCATGGTCCTTATGTTCATTTTTTCCAGGATCGACTACCACCGGGTGCTCGACTGGACGCCCTGGGCCTATGGGTTCGGCTTGCTTTCGTTGGCAGCGATTTATACGCCGCTTGGCCATAATGCGCTGGGCGGACGGCGCTGGATCAAACTCGGTCCAATCCTGTTCCAGCCTTCCGAATTCGTGAAACTGGTCCTCATGCTGATGGTGGCGCGCTATTTCGCCAATCTCGGTGGACGCAACCTCACCTGGAAAGAAATCTTGAAAGCCTTCGCGCTGGTTGGCCTTCCGATGCTGCTGGTATTGAAACAGCCCGACATGGGTACAACCCTCACCTACTCGCCCATTCTCATCGCCGGACTGTTCCTGGGCGGGATCAGCCTGCGACAGGGCGCCATCCTGATCATGTGCGGCTTGGCACTGATCGTCGGTGTATGGTCCAGCGGTAAGCTGCTCAAGCAGTATCAAAAAGACCGGCTCACCAGCTTTATCAACCCCGATAACGATCCCCGCGGCAAAGGCTACCAGGTAAAACAATCCCTGATTGCCGTTGGCTCGGGCGGAATCTGGGGCAAAGGAAACGAGAAAGGCACCCAGACCCAGGGCTACTTCCTGCCCATCCCATATACCGACTTTATCTTTGCCGCGTTTAGCGAGGAACACGGCTTTGTCGGCGCGGTTTTTGTGCTGCTGCTATACTTTCTTATATTGATGCGTTTGATTCAAAACGCTCAAACAGCCGCAGACCTGTCCGGGTCCCTGATTATCATGGGCCTCGTGGCTGTGTTGACCTTCCAGATCGCGGTCAACGTTGGCATGGTCATAGGCTTTATGCCGGTTACCGGAATCCCCTTACCCCTGATGAGCTACGGTGGATCTTCGGTGTTGTTTACCTTCCTGGCGCTCGGCGTGACAATGAATGTTCGCATGCGCCGGTTCGTAAACTAAACAGAAATTGAAAGTTTCACCTCTTGCGTTCCCCGGCGGGTCCGGCCCGCAAGAGACGATTTAAAAGGTAATTTGCCGGCCAGGTCCCCACGGATCGTTGAGCTCGGCAGGATTGGGTTCATGAGCAGGCAGAGACGGGAAGACCGCTTCACCCCGGCTACCGAAACAGGTAACCGGAGTCGCGGAATCCGCTGGCAGCGTGCACATTGCATGAGCCTCGTGGTAGCCATGAGGGAATTCGACCCCGGCCTGAAAACGAGCCGCGGTCGTGCAATGGGCTGTCCGGAAACGGCCCGGCCAACCGGTTTGGCAATGTCGGCCACAACATCTCTGCAGATGGATCATCCTCACAGAAAGTTCGTTTTGATTGTTCGGTCTGAGGTACAGGACACAGCCCGCTGGACGCCGCCAAAAGAGTCGGCCGACACCGCGGTTTCGATCAGGCGAGCAACCCGCAGGACCTTCCTTTCGCTGATTCCCATCCCTTCCGATTCCGCTCTTCTCCGTCAGACCTTGCCGCATGACCCGGCTGGCCACAGCCGCCGGGCGGAAAGGTACGATGGCAAAGGAAATTTGCATTTCAAGCACGCCGCATGAGACGCGGCTTGCGATTTTAGAAGACGATCAACTCGCGGAAATCTATTACGAACGCGAAAATGAATACACCCTCGCCGGTTCAATCTACAACGGTCGCGTAACCCGCGTCCTCCCCGGCATGCAATCGGCATTTGTCGACATTGGCCTGGAACGCGACGCATTCCTCTATGTCACTGACTTCCTGGAATTGGAAGATCAGGAAGAATCCGACGAACTGGAAAAGGCTGCGATCAGCCACCCGAACCAGCCCCCTCGCGAGGTGCGCCACGGCGGCGACCGGAATGGACAGAAGTCCGGCCATCGTCACGAGCATCAGGAAACACAAGAGCGTCATCCCGAGTCGGGAACTGCTCCGCTCAGTACAACGGAGGAATCGGAGTCAACCCTCTCCGCAGGCGAACCGGAAGACCAGCAGATCGGATACGGACACGCCGAGGGCCAGGGAGCAAAGCGCTGGCGGGGCCGGCGGCGCCGGCGCGGCGGCCGCGGGAATGAGCCTGCTTCGCACACGTCTTCACCGTCCGAAGAACCAGAAGACGCCTCGGGGACGAAGGAAATCGAGGAGGTTCGGCCCCAGGAAACAGAGGCGATGGCTCCTCCAGCATCTCGCAGTGAACGCGCTTCCGCGTCGTTTGTCCTGCCTGGCGAGTCGCTGGCGCGTTACGGGGGCACGCCGGCCGAGACTGAGTCCAAACCCGCCACCTCGGTCCCCGCCAAGCCGCACGTCACATCGAAGCCTTCGACCTTGATTGAATCGCCAATCAAGTGGGATGGCAGTGGGCTCCTGCCGGGTGAATCCATTTCGCGGCGCCGCACGCGCGAAGATGAGATCACCGAGGAACGAGCGCCCGCACCCCAGGATTCGCGGGAAGCTGCTGACCTGATCGAAGAAGAAGAACTGGTCGAAGAAATGGACAAATGGGACGACCAGCCTGAAGTCGTCGCTGCGCATCCCGAAGACCACGGCTACGAAGTCGTTACCGAGGAGCTCGAACTGCCGCCTGCGGAGACCCCGGAACCGTTGTGGCAACCCGACCCTGCTGCCGAAACAGAAGAAGGAGCAGAAGAGGCGACCGAGCTAATCGAGGAGGACCGCGAGGCATCCCACCACATCGATCCCTTGCCTCCCAGCGGTTTTCGATTCTTCGGCATCGGGGGAAAGAAGAAGAAACCCGGAGAGCAGGAACACCAGATCGAGACTGGCGAAACAGAGGCGCCGGTTGCGGCTCCGGCGTCGTCCTTTTCACCAGGTAGCGGCCTGGTCGAAGAGGAGGTCATCGAAGGCGAGGAGTTCGATACTCCGCACCACGCCCATCATCACAAAGCCGACGAACACGATCTAGACGAGTACGAGGAAGAGACTCTGCAAACGCAGATTCGCTCAGGGGCACTGGGCGAAATGCTGCAGGAAGCTCATCTTGACCACCGCATCCAGTTGGATTTCGACGAGAAGGGTACTGAAGAAGAGGCCGAAACCGAAGAGGAAGAAGAGGACGAAGAACAGGACGCAGTTGCTGCTGGGCCACCGGCCGCAGGTGTATCGCCCGCCCGGCCCCAACGGGAGCGGGATCGCGATCGCGGACGCGGCCGTCGCGGACGTGGTGCGCGCCCCGGTGATCGTCGCGGTCAGTCGCGCCGCTCGGCACAGACATCGGACCTGCCGATCATCAGCGATCTCCTCAAACCGGGACAGGAAATCCTGGTGCAGATTGCCAAGGAGCCGATCGCCAAGAAGGGCGCGCGCATCACGAGCCACATCGCGCTGCCCGGCCGCTTCCTGGTTTTCATGCCCACGGTCAGCCACGTAGGCGTGAGCCGCAAAATCGCCTCGGATGAGGAGCGGCAGCGCCTTAAGCGCGTTCTGATTCATGAACGCGGCGAAGCCTCCGGGGGATTCATTGTCCGCACCGCAGCCGAAGGCGCATCGGAAGACGAGCTCCGCGCCGATTTGCGCTTTTTGATCCACCTTTGGAACGAGATCAAGCAGCGTTCCGACAATTCGAAATCGCCCGCGCTCATCTATCACGACCTTTCCCTGATCGAGCGCATCCTGCGCGACCAGGTCAGCGCGAACTTCTCATCAATCTGGGTTGATTCCGAGGCGGACTACGAGCGGATCGTGCGCTTCCTCAACCGCTTCTCGCCTTCGTTGGTGCGCCGCGTAAAGCTCTACACCAAGGAGACTCCTCTCTTCGAGCACTTCGGTATTCAGGACGAAATCTCGAAGGCGCTGCGCTCCAAAGTCTGGCTCAAGAGCGGCGGATCGATCGTAATCAATCAGACCGAGGCGCTCGTTGCCATCGACATCAACACCGGCAAATACGTTGGCAAAACGGCCCGCCTTGAAGACACCATCGTGAAGACCAACCTCGATGCGATTCCGGAGATCGTGCGCCAGATCCGCCTGCGAGATCTCGGCGGCATCATCATCATTGACTTCATTGATATGGACGAGCGCAAGAATCGCTTCAAAGTCATGGCCGCTCTCGAAGAGGCTCTCAAGAGCGATCGCGCCCCAACCAAGGTGCTCCAGTTCAATGACTTCGGCCTCGTGGCAATCACCCGCAAGAGAGTCAAGCAGTCACTCGAGCGCACCCTCAGCATTCCCTGTCCAACCTGCCAGGCGACTGGCATGGTGAAGAGTCCGGCTACGGTTTGCAACGAGATTTTCGTCGAGCTGCGCAAGATGCGGCGGCATTTTGAAAATGCGGATGTGCTGCTGCGCGTCAATCCTGAAACCGTCAAGGTGCTCAAGGCAAACAACGCGCGCTGGCTAACCGAATTCGAGGAACTGGTGGGCAAGAACATCCTCGTAAAGAGCGACCCTGCACTTCACCCGGAGCAATTCGACATTCAGGGCTGAGTCTCGGAATTCAGGGGGAGCAAACGGCCGGAGATCGAGTTCCGGCCGTTGCCGTTTCGTCGGCGGCTTAAGCAACTTCTGGACCGTTTTGGTGTCTAACCCAATAGTTTGCAAGTGGGTCCAAGTTCTTAAATGTCATCTCGGCAAGAGTGAATGCCGAATCCACCGAACCACGAGGTCACAGCATGTCAAAATCTCAAAGCTTGCCGCTCGTGCGGCAGCTGAGCGTTCTTTCAGCTTTGGCGATCTTTTCAGTCGCCCTTGCGAGTGCCCAGTTCGTACCCTCCCCCAACTCATCGCACGATCCAAGCGCTTCTTCAAGCGACTCCAGTTCCAGTTCGAGCCAGCTGCTGGCCGATGACGGCACCGATCTGGCTGCCTTGCCGGCGGCGCCGGCAGCTGCTTCGCCAGGCGGCGGCCAAGACCGGAATGGCGGCTACAACCGCACCGGCGGATACCATTCGCACAGCCTCTGGAGTCACCTGACCTACGAAGTCGGGGGCGGCGTCAATGCCCCGGCCGGCGACAAATCCTATATCACCTGGGGCGGCAATCTGACCGTGGGTGGTGGATATCGATTCAACCAGATGTTGAGTGCGATGCTGGAATATCAATTTATTGACGATAAAATCCCCGGCGCCATCATTGCCGAGGCAGGCGCCAGCGGAGGACACGCTCATATCTGGTCCTTCACCGTCGATCCAACCGTGGACCTTTTTCCAAAGAGCACAAACGACCTCTACATCGTGGGAGGAGGCGGTTTTTATCGCAAGGTCACCAGTTTTACTGTGCTCGCGCCGACCCAATTCTGTACCTACTTCTACTGCGGAGTCGGATATGAGCCACAAACCGTTGGCCACTTCTCGAGTAACCAGGGCGGATTCAATATTGGCGGCGGATACATGCACCGCATGGGCGGAATGTACGGCGATAGCAAGATGAAGCTCTTCGCCGAAGTCCGCTACCTCGATGTACTCTCCCCCGCTTTGAGCAGTTCACCTAATGGGCTCGGTGTCACCACGGTGGCTGCCGATACCAAGGTTCTTCCTATCACGCTCGGCATCCGCTGGTAATCCCTCCCCAGACATGACGCCGGCACTTGCGATCCGTTAGTTGCGAGTGCCGCGTCATCGCATCCACGTATCAAAAAACTCCCAACGTGCGCAGCCTCACCAATCCGCCGGCGAAAACGCCGATCGGCGAGACGGCTACCTGTGCGAGCTGATACCAGATCGGCTGCTTGCCTCGACCCTGCAGCGCGCTCAGCGCGGCGAGCGCGAGGATGATGATCGCCAGAGCCAGCACATAGATGAGCGGATTCGCCGAACCGATCCAGGCCGTCACATATCCGCCCACCGCTGCAGATAGAAACGACGAGCCCAGGTTCACTAACGTATAGCCAAATCCTGGCTGTGCCTGCAGCTCCACGAGGCTGGGCGTCAGAAGCTGGAAAATCCCGCGCAAGCCCAGAACCAGGGTCATCAATGCAGCGAAGCCCGAAGCCAGCGCGACAAATGCATGCAGCATCACCACGGCTTCTTCTCCGGCTCTGTCGGTGTGCCCACCTGGCCTCGCTCGATACGAGCAAGAAATGTGCGCGCCAGGCGCTGTTCACCCGGATGGTGCTCGCCATGCATGGAGCACAGATCGAGGAACTCGTCGCAGAGGGCGTTGCGCTCTCCGGCCTGGCTCAGGATGGACTGAATCGCAACCGCCAGTTCGCGCAACCGCGCCGCCTCAGGCCATGCACGATGGCGCTCTTCATCCGTGGTCAGTTCCACGTCAGAAAACAGTCCCCGGCGCCCCCTTGCGCATTCTTCGAGGCATGCAATGAGCTGATCGGAGAAGACCCGGCTCAAGGCTTCAAGTTGATCCGGAGCGGATTCATCGTGAGTGTTCATCTCAGTGACGCGAAATTTCCGATTGTATCGAATGGCCATTTTTGGCCGTGTCCAATTCCGAAACCCTTCCCTTGGACTGACCACGGAACACTGATCACCGTCTCTTCATCGCTGCTTCCACTTCCTCGGCAGTGTGCGGCAGATCGGCATCGAGATCGATCAGCTTGCCGTCAGCTCCCACCAGAAAGTCGCACTCAATACGAACTCCAAGCTTTTCTTCCGGGATGTAGACACCCGGCTCGATGGTAAAGACCATTCCCGGCCTGAGCACCGCCGGATACTGCGCCGGATCGTGCACGTCGATCCCCACCATATGTCCCAGGCCATGGCGCCAATACTTGCCCAGCGGCTCGCCGTGCAGATCCTTTCCATGCGTATTGATGTAGTTGTAGGCAACCAGATCGAGCGAGTCCGAGTCGCGGTGATAGAAATCGTTAATCTTCGACTTGCCGGCGACGAAGGCGTCGATAGCCGCCTGTTGAGCGCCAAGCACAATGTCATAGATCTCGCGTTGCCGCGCAGTGAAGTGCCCGTTCGCAGGAACCGTGCGCGTGATGTCGGAGGCGTACATCGAGTACTCGCACGCGGCATCGACGAGCACCACGTCTCCATCCTGCACAGTGCCGGCATTGGCGGAGTAATGCAAGGTTGTAGAATTGACGCCGCTGCCCACGATGGGAGCGTACGATGGCCGCTCGCAGCCCTGCTCAAACCAGAGCTCGGTCATTCTCCCGGCAATCGTGCGCTCGGTAATTCCCGCTTTCACGACCCGCATCATGGCGCGCTGCGCTGCAACCGACGCTGCGCTTGCCTTCTTCAGCAGCTCGATCTCGCCTGCATCCTTCACTTCGCGCAATGGCATGATCAGACCCGTCACATCGTGGGTCGCCGGCAACGCCGCAATGCCCAATGTCGCCGCACTGAAATCGACCAGAGCCTTGGCCTGTTTCGCATCGGGCTGCGTCCACACGTTCTGCGCAATGGATCGATCAGACGCGATCATCTTGTTCAGTTCAGCAGGAAGCTCCGTCATCTGTTCCACGGCGTCCACTCCGGTGGCTTCGATCACGCCGGCGGCTTTGGAGTCCATTTTCGGCCCGGTATAAGTCTCTGTGCGCAGGTTGCGCGTGGGAAGGAACAGGATTTCACGGTAATTGCGGGAGTGGCCGGTTTGGTCGGAGGCGCCCACAATCATCAGCGCTGCTCCCGGTTCGTTCCAGCCTGTGAGGTAGTAGAAGTCCGAATCCTGGCGATACGGCATGAAATCAAGCACCGGCTCCTCAGCCGCGAACAGCACCGCAACGCCACCCTTGAGTTCCGCGGCCAGAGCAACACGGCGCCCGTGATACGTGCTCGTGGGTTGTTTTTCAAGTGCGCTGGACACTGTAACCAGGAGAAGCAGGACAAGGACACTACAAACCATGCGGCGCAGTGATTTCATTTTGCTATTGTCACTGGTCGGAGGGCGGTCCGCAAAATGCGATTCGTGAGGGCTTTGGCGGCCGATATTCTTAGCCCGCCAGCACAGGGGTAGAGTCCGGTTCCACGGCCCGCTCGCGCGTTCCGAGGCTCGATTCCATCGCATTCAGCCGGCGGCGCAACTCCTCAGCCTGCACGGGACGTCCGAAGAGCCACCCTTGCGCATAGATCGTTTGGCTGGCAGCTGCAAAGTAAGCGGCCTGCTCGGGCGTTTCGATGCCTTCCACGATCACGCGCAGCTTCAGCGCTTCCGCCATATTCAATATCTGCGGAAGAATCGACACCGTCACCGCATCCGTCCCGATCGCCCGCGTGAACGCTTTGTCGATCTTGATCGCGTCGACAGCGAGATCGTGCAAGTAGGCCAGGCTCGAGTAGCCCGTCCCAAAATCGTCGATATGCACTACATGGCCGCGCTGGCGCAGTCGAAAGATCGTGTCCTTCGCCGCTTGCTGGCGCGCCGTATAGCTCTCGGTGATTTCGATTCCCAGGCTTGCTGGAGAAACCTTTGCCTGATCCAGCAGCTCTTCGAGCATGGGAAGAAAATGCGGATCAGCGAGATCGGCGGCCGCAATGTTCACGTTCACACGAAAGCCTCGCTGCTCGCGCATCTGGCTGCCGAAGTCGCGCAGAGTGCGCTTCACGACCAGTCTTGTAATCGATCCGACGAAACCATTTTCTTCTGCAATCTTGATGAACACGTCGGGAGCGACTGCGAGACGGTCTTCGTCAGTCCATCGGGCAAGCGCCTCGGCTTCTACAATGCGTCCGGTGGCCAAATCCACGATGGGCTGATACACCACCGCCAGCTGGTCACGCCGGATGGCCTTGAGAAGTTGATTGTGCAGGCCCTTCTTGCGGCGATGCACGATGAAGCAGAAGAAGCCGAGGAATGCGCCTGTAACGCCGCTCAGAATGACAAATCCCCTCAGCTCGATCCGGTTGGCTCGCGTTGCTTCGGCGATCGACATATATGCCGTGGTGCAGACAATGCCGTCGCTGGAGCATCGAGTGGCATAAATCGTGGACTGTGTCCGCGCCATGCCTTCTGAAACCAGCATTCCCTCATCCAGATCCGGCGTTTCACCCACCAGCCTGCCCATCTGGTGCGTGGGAGCATCGAGGTCCGTGATGGTGTAGTGCATGAACGGAGAGACCAGGGCCTTCGCCGCAAACGGGTCGTAGACGATGTAGGAATCACCGAGCTGCACGGTAATCACGTCTTCATCGCCCACCCGGAATGCCGGCAAATTCCGGTAGATGAGCGTCCCATCTTTCTGAGTGAAATCGGGACGCAGCGGAGCTGTGGAGAGTTGGTTCCGGCCCAGCGTCGTCGAACAGGCCAGTACCCCATCACTCACTCTGCCTGCTTCTTTCAGGTACTGCGACCGAAAAACCAGCTCCCGGAAGTAAGCGATTTCAGCTTCGGAACAGAAGGGGAACGGTGAGGAATTCAACTGCGCCAAAACCTTGCGCGATTCCTCGGTCGACGTTTGACCTGACTGCACGATCCGCGACGCATATTGGTCTAGCCGGGTCTCGGACTGCCTGACCACAATGGCCACCCCAAGCCAGTTGCCGCCAAAGCCGCCGACCGCCATCCCCACTGCAATAGCGCATAAGGCGAGAAGGACCCGCTGTTTGGGGGTTCGCATCATAGGTGACTTCTTCCATGCTCGCCTCTAAAGTCATCTCCTACAAGAGCACTTTCGGGCCATATGAAGACGTTTTCAATCGCGAAAACAAGGCAGAAAATGGCGCTCCCATTGAATTTCCGAGGAATCAGCCGTATTCTAGAGATGCGAACGAGTTTGTCCGCTGCATTCGCCGTGGGTACGCCGGCTGGCGGAGAGATGAGTGGGCTCAAGGCCCACTTTTTATTTGGGGCAAATTCAGGGCGGCAGAATTGATGATAGCGAGGCTGGACGAAATCCGGACTGCGGCGGTTCGCGTCGCTGCTTCATATGGTCTGGATGTTGTAGATATTGACCTTACCGGCTCGACAAAGGAGCGAATCCTCAGGGTTTTCTTGGAGAAGAACGCCGAAGAGCGGCAGAGATTGAAGGATCAGCGGGCAGCCGCGGAGGTACCGAAAAGGCTGGCGGAGGGCAAGCTGAGCATGGAGCAGCTTTCCGGCATCACACATGAAGATTGTGCTGCATTCAGCCGCGACTTTGGGGTTCTGCTGGACGTTGAAGATCTGGTCCCCGGAGGCGAATATACGCTCGAAGCGAGCTCGCCGGGCCTGGATCGGAAATTGACACAACCCAAGGATTTTCAGCGATTTGCAGGGTGTTTGGTGAAGGTGCAGACTTTTGAACCTATTCGGAACAATCGCCATTGGCAGGGGCGGCTGGCTCCGGGGGATGGCCAGATCGTCAGGCTGGATCTTTCGGCCCTCAAGCAAAACAGCAAGAGCCGGAAAACCGGCGTCAAAACGGTCGAGATTGCAATCGGGAATATCGAGAAGGCGCAGCTGATTCCCGAGCTCTAGAACCTCCCGGTGGGCTAGCCCGACGCCGCCAGCCCTCACCGAGTCTAACCTGTCGACGAAGCCATAGCGGCACGTCGCTTAACCGTAGAGAGAGTAAGCAGAACATGGGCAGCATGCTGTATCAAAGCATTGAACTCCTGAGTCGCGAGAAGGGTATTGAGCCCGAAATCGTGGTCGGCGCCGTGGAAGAAGCCATCGCATTGGCTACCCGCAAGTATTACAAAACGCAGGAGAATATGCGTGGGGAACTCAATAAGGAAACGGGCGAGATCACGGCCTACATCTATAAGACCGTAGTCGCCGGCGAAGACGAAATCGAGGATCCGGTCAACCAGATTACGCTGTCCGAAGCCAACGAGCTCGCGCCCGGCGTCGAGATCGGCAGCGAGATCCGCATGTACCGCGATACCAGCCCCCTGGGACGAATCGCGGCACAGCTCGCCAAGCAGGTCATCTTCCAGAAGGTGCGCGAGGCCGAACGCGACACGGTTTTCAACGAGTATGCCCATCGCGAGAAGGAAGTCCTCAACGCCACCGTCAAGCGGATCGAAGGACAGGACATCATCTTCGACCTCGGCAAAGCCGAAGCACGCTGCCCCAAGCGTGAGCAGTCGCGGCTGGAGCAATTCACGGTGGGAGAACGCGCTCGCGTGGTTCTCTTGAAGGTGGACCGCGCGGCCAAGGGTCCGCAGGTGATCGTTTCGCGCGCTGCGCCGGAACTGGTCCAAAACCTGTTCCAGTCCGAGGTTCCGGAGATCTACGACAACACCGTAGTGATTCGCGCTATTGCGCGCGAAGCCGGAGAACGCACCAAGATTGCCGTGCAAAGCCGTGACAAGGATGTGGATCCGGTGGGCGCCTGCGTGGGCATGAAGGGCATGCGCGTGCAGTCGATCATTCGCGAGTTGCGCGGCGAGAAGATTGACATCATCGAGTTCAGCGAGGAGATCACGACCTTTGCCGAAAAGGCGCTGCAACCTGCCAAGGTAAGTCGCGTTTCGATTGCTGACCTGACTGAGAAGCAGCTCGAAGTGATCGTCGATGACACGCAACTCTCGCTGGCGATCGGCAAAAAGGGCCAGAACGTGCGTCTCGCCGCGAAGCTCCTCGGCTGGAAGATCGACATCAAGAGCGAAGAAGAGAAGCGCCAGGAAGTTGAGCAGCAGATGCAGGCGCTTTCTGGCGGCCCGACGACGCCGATCGAACAGGTCACAGAGCTCGGCGAGGCAATCATCCAGAAGCTGGTGGCGGGTGGCATCACCACCGTTGAGGCTCTGGCAGACATGACCCCCGAACAGCTCGAAGAAATTCCAGGCATCGGCGAAAAGACGCTGGAACGCATCAGCGTTGCCGTGCGCCACTACTTCGGGCACTTCGAAGAGGGTGAAGGCGAGCTTTCCCAGGAAGCATCGGAAGGATCCGCGTCGGAATCGGCAGCGGCCGACACCGAAAAGATCTCCGAAGGCGAGTCTGAGATACCGACGGCGGACGCGGTTGCCGCGACGGGAGAAGCTGAAACAGAAAACGCGCAGGAAGTACTCGAGGAGGCGGAGAGCGTGCGCGCGGCCGGAGCGGAAAACGACGAGCTCGCGGCTGCCGGCAGCAACACGGAATCGCTCGCCGAAGAAACCGCCGAGGAGCAGAACGAGACCGCCGCTGAACTGGCCGTGGAGAACGTTCCGCCGGCGGATGAAGTGGAAATCCCCGAGTTGAAAGCAGAAGAGAACGAGATCGGCGTTACGGAACAGGACGAATCGGATGAAGAGAGCGGCGCGTAAGATGCGCGTCGCGATTCAGGCCGATTCAAGCGATAATGGAAGGTCTACAAGCCAATGCACTGAGGTAGCTATGAGCGACTAAGGGCTTTGGGAACATTTCGAAAAGAGGCGGATGAGTAAGGTTCGAATCAACGATCTCGCGCGAGAGATGGAAGTCAAGAGCCGTCAGATCCTTGACGTGCTGGCGGAGCTCGGCCTGGGAGAGGGCAAGACCCACTCCAGTTCGATTGACGAGCACGAAGCCGACAAGGTCCGCGCACATTTCCAGCAGGGTTTGCATGCGGGAGCCCACGGTACTGCTGCGTCTTCGAAAGGGCCCCAGGGAATTCAGCCGAAAATTGATTTGTCTCACGTCTCCAAGGTTGGCGACGTGATGAAGGCCATTTTGGCCAAGAAGCACGAGGAGGAGGAGGAGGCGCGCCGAAGCCATGCGCCAGCGCGCCCAGCCGCGCCCCCGGCGCCCAAGGCTCCGGTAAGACCGGCAGCCACAGCCGCGCCCGCGAAGCCTGTCGTTGCCGCTCCGGCCAGGACGGTTGCAACGCCACCGGCCCAGCCGGAACCGCGGAAGATCGTTCCGCAGCCTCGCCCCGCGCCTGCAATCGTGCCTCCAGCTGCGCCTGCGATCGCCTCCCGTCCACCCGCTGGTCCAGTGGTAGCCAAAGCGCCGGCCGGTGCCGTGGCCGCGCGCCCGGCGGTCGCCGTGGTGCCTCCGTCGGGGGCGGTCGTCGTAAAGCCTCCTGTCGCGCAACCTCCGCGCGAGATTCCGCCTCCTGAAGTCCAGGCCGCGCCTCACAAGCAGGCCGTAGCGGCACCGGTTGTTGCCGAGCCGCCTGCCCAGCCTGTCCCAGTGCCCGAACCGCCTCCTGCAGAGGTGCAGCCAGCAGCCGCAGCGGTCGCGCACGCAGTTGAGGAGTTGCGCAAGGCCCCTCCCGCGATCGACGGCAATGCTGCTCCGCAGCCGGCGGCAAGCAGTCCGTCCCAGGTGACAGAACGGCCTCGCGAGCAGGCTCCGGCCCCGATCCGTCGTGTGGTCATGCCTCAAACCGGTCCGCGCCCGGTCTACAAGGCTCCCGTAGTCGCACCGAGCGCGAGTGCCGCCCCCGCGCAGCCCGCAGGAGGAATCCAGCGCGGCAAGCCCATTTTCGATCGGCGTCCCGCTGGTTCGGGATTTCCGCAGCGGACGCCCGGCGCGCCGGGTCAGTTCCCCACCGGACCCCGCCCCAAGCACCCGACCCGCTCCACAGCAGGCGGATTTGGCGGCCCCGGTGCTCCGCAAGGTCCCGGCGGTCGTCCCGGATTCGGTGCTCGGCCTGGTTTCGGTGGACCCCGCCCAGGCGGATTCGGTGGAGCACGCCCGGGATCGGGCGCTGTTCCGCCTCCAGGCGAGGCGCCGCGCGCCCAGCGCGCTTCTTCAGCAAAGGGACGCAGCGGCCGCCAGCAGTATCCGAAGACCAAGGAAGGCCCGATGAAGGGCTTTGTGCCGCCTCCGCGCCTCAGCGGCACCGCGCAATTCAGCAATGAGCCTTTGCCGATCACCCGCGAGATCACCGTAACCGAAGGCATCAGCGTGAAGGATCTGGCCGAGAAGCTCGACATCCGCGCCAAGGATCTGATCGCAACCCTCCTGATGCGTGGCGTGTTCGTCACGGTCAACCAGTCGCTGGATGCAGAGATGGTGAAGGACGTGGCAGCCAAGTTCGGCGCTGCCGCCAACGTGATCAGCTACGAAGAAGAGCTGGAGAACGAAGCCATCGAAGAGGTACTCGACACCGAAAAAGTCGATATGGTCGAAGTGCCTCGGGCCCCTGTTGTCACCGTCATGGGACACGTCGATCACGGAAAAACCTCGCTGCTCGACGCGATTCGCGAAACCGATGTGGCAGCCGGCGAAGCTGGCGGAATCACGCAGCACATCGGCGCCTACAAAGTGCGCTTCACCAAGGAAGGCTCGCCGGCATCAGGCCGCGAGATTGTATTCCTCGATACACCGGGCCACGAAGCCTTCACGCGCATGCGTGCCCGCGGCGCCAAGGTGACCGACATCGTCGTCATCGTGGTGGCCGCCGACGACGGCGTCATGCCCCAGACTCTCGAAGCGATCGACCATGCCAAAGCGGCAGAAGTACCGATTATCGTGGCCGTCAACAAGATCGACAAGCCCGAAGCCAATCCGGATCGCGTGAAAAAGCAGCTCGCCGATCGCGGCTTGATCCCGGAAGAATGGGCAGGCGGCGGCGAAGGCTCGACCGTTTTTGTCGAAGTGTCGGCAAAGAAGCGGCTCAATCTCGACCTGCTGCTCGAAATGATCTGCCTCGTATCGGACATCAAGGCTCCCAAGGCGACGCCAGGACGCAAGGCGGTCGGCTCGGTGCTGGAGGCTAAGCTTGATCGCGGACGCGGCGCCGTGGCCACCGTTCTCGTGCAGGACGGCACCCTGCGCATCAACGAGAGCTATATCGTGGGCAATACCTTCGGCAAAGTCCGTGCCATGTTCGACGATCGCGGACGTCCGCTCGAAGAAGCAGGGCCGTCCACTCCCGTCGAAGTGCTCGGCCTCGAATCCATGCCGGACGCGGGAGACACATTCCTTGTGGTCGCCGATCGCGACAAGGCCAAGGGCATCGCGCAGTATCGGAAGATGAAGGAGCGCGAAGCCCAGCTCGCCAAGAGCTCGCGCGTCACTCTCGAAGGCCTCAGCGAGCAGATTCGCCAGGCAGGCGTGAAGGACCTTGCCATCATTCTCAAGGGCGACGTCACCGGCTCGGTTGAAGTGCTGGCCGATTCGCTGGTGCGGATGTCGACAGAGAAGGTACGCATCAAGGTCATCCGCTCAGGCGTGGGCTCAATCACCGAGAGCGACGTGTTGCTCGCGGCCGCGTCGAACGCCATCGTCATCGGCTTCAACGTCCGTCCGGAGCGCAAGGCCGCCGATCTCGCCCAGCAGGAAGGCGTGGATATTCGCCTGCACTCGATCATCTACGAGCTTCAGGACGAGATGCGCCTCGCCATGATGGGACTCCTCGAACCGACGTTCAAGGAGAACTACGTCGGCCGCGCCGAGGTGCTCAACATCTTCAAAATTCCGAAGGTGGGCACCATCGCCGGCTGCCGTGTGCAGGACGGCGTCATCCGCCGCGATTCGGAAGTCAAGGTAATCCGCGACGGCGAACAGATCTTCAAAGGCAAAATCGCCTCGCTGAAGCGCTTCAAGGACGATGCGCGTGAAGTCACCAACGGCATGGAATGCGGCATAGGCATCGCCAACTTCGGCGACATCAAGGAAGGCGACGTTCTCGAGGCATTCTCGACCGAGAAGATGGCCGCTGACCTCGGAGCGCTGACCTCGGCCAAAGCATAAGTCACGTCAATTTCGACGCATGATTGGCCCGCTGATCGAACGCTCAGCGGGCCCCTTCTTTTCTGCCCCTCGAAAAAAATCTGAACAGTGTACGTCGAGTTCCCGTCTTAGCGAATGTACGACGCCGACCTCGCCCTGATGTAGTCTGTCCGGTTGCCGCAACATGGAGCGTGCGCGTTTTGACCATCGATCCAGACGCGGAGTTCACGGCGCTCGTCGCGCGTCAATCGCGATTCGTGTTTCGGGTCGCGTACGCGGTTTTGCTGAATTCGCATGATGCGGAAGACGCGGTGCAGGAGACCTTTTTGAAGCTTTATCGCAATCGCGGATGGCGGCAGGCAGAGAGCGAGCGGGCATTCCTGGCCCGTGTCACCTGGCGCGTGGCGATCGATCTGCGGCCCCGAGCACATTCGGCGACTCTGCCGCTCGACGAATCGGAAACCAACCTCGGTTCGGAGCTGCGCTCACCGAATCCCGGTCCCGAACAACAGCTCGCCACGGCAAATCAGAAGGCCTTCGTGCACGCAATGATTGATGCTCTGCCGGAGGAACTCCGCGTTCCGCTGGTTCTCTCGGCTTTCGACGAACTCACTTCACACGATATCGGCGCAACGCTTGGAATCCCGGAGGGCACGGTGCGCACGCGATTACAGCGCGCTCGCCAGATGCTGAAGCAAAAACTCGCTGCATTGAGGGAGTCCCGCTATGCATGAGAAGGATGAGCTTGACCGGTTGATTGACTCGGCGCTCGCCTCGTACGCCGGCGCAGAGGATGGACTCGAAGAAAGGGTTTTGGCACATGTCGCCGAGGTGGCCCCCCAACGGGCAGCTCGACGGTTGATGTGGGCAGTGGCCTTCACATTGCCGCTCGCCGCCTGCATGTTGCTTCTGATCCTGATGCCGCGCTGGCGAGGAGAAAGCGCGCCGAATAAGGGTGGGGGCTCTGGTTCAACAATTGCTCGAAACGTGCAGCGCGTGTCACCACCGCCTTCCGAGAAAAGGTTTCCGGCGTTACGCCAACACGTGCGGTCGGGATCGATGAACAGGATCGCGTCAGCGCCGTGGTCCAGCGATCGAAGATCGGCAACTCATCCCTCTCTTCCCAAACTTGACGTCTTTCCGACCCCGCAACCGCTTTCGGCAGAAGAGCAGGCATTGCTTTCATTCGCAACGCAGGCGCCAGAGCCGGATCGCAAAGCGGCCTTGGATGCGCAACAGAATCGAGATGCGCCACTCGTCATCGCATCCATCAAGATTCCACCACTCGCAACGCCCGACGAGGGCAAGAATTAGGAGAAGCCATGCGAAAGATCACCATCGGTTGTTTTCTTCTGCTGTTCTCAGCAAGCATCGGACATCGGGCCATTGCGCAGGACCAAGCGAAGTCGACCGAAACGGCCAAAACGTCCGAGATGCCCGCGCACTATTACCATCTCGACTTTGTGGTGCAGGAACTTGGCTCCGACGGAAAACCGTCGAACAGCCGAACCTACACCACGACCGTCAGCACGGAGGCGACCCGACTTAGCGAGATACGGACCAATTCCAAAGTTCCAATCACGACCGCGTCGTTCACCGATACAAAGTCTTCGCTTGTGAACACGCAATTCCAATATGAAGACGTCGGCGTCAACATCGATGTGAATCACGCCCACGAAGCAGGCCGTGGCCTTGCCCTCGAAGTAATGGCCGACGTCAGCAGCATTGCGCCTTCCGGCAATGCGCAACTCAATGAGCCCGTCATCCGTCAGAACCGCTGGCAGTCGGTCGTGCTGGTTCCTATCGGAAAAGCGACAGTGATCTTCACGTCCGACGCGCTCGACAGCAAGGGCAGCATGCAAGTCCTAGTCACCGCGACTCCGCTCTCGTAAAGCATACGACTTCGTCTCCTTCGGGCCGTGGGTCACTTTGACCCACGGTTCTGATCGGCGGGCTCAAGATCCGCATAGTGAGCTTGCACCGCTTTTTCAAATCATGAAAGTAAATAATGCGCGACCTAAGTTGAGTGACACGAATCAGACGCCTCCATAACTCACTGAAAGATTGAATCTGGACTCTTCCACAGCGATTCGCCTGGGCTTCCCAATGCGAGTTATGCTGGACCGGATGAAGAATGCGCAATCACGTTTTGCTGGCCGATGAAGACGAGCCAAACTTTAACTAAAGGGCCACGAGCTGCAGAACCGCTATAGACGCGTTTCCGTTCAGCTCAGGCGTTCAACCCCGACAACCGACCGATAGTCGATCGCTTTCACCGAACACTTTCCCGGAGACCTGCTACCGTCCCTGTGGCGGCAGCCCTTGTTTCACTTTCACTCGCACATTAGATCGGTGGTCTCATTCATGATGAAGCCATCGTCGATTGAGGACGAGAGCAATCCCACGCTTCCGTCCTCGCATCCCAGTGGGAGAAAAATCAAGGAGGGTTCTCAATGAATTCATTGAAAGGAAAAAAGATCGCCATTCTCGCAACGGACGGATTTGAGCAGGTGGAATTGACGGAGCCGCGCAAGGCACTCGAGCAGGAAGGCGCGAAGACAGAGGTGATCGCACCGAAAGATGGCCAGATCAAAGGATGGAAGGTCAAGGAATGGGGCGAATCCATCAAGGTGGATAAAACGGTGGACAATGCGAACCCGAATGAGTATGACGCGCTCGTGTTGCCAGGCGGCGTCATGAATCCGGACCATCTTCGCATGGAGCCAAAGGCTGTCAATTTTGTCCGGCAATTTGTTTCTTCAGGCAAGCCGGTGGCCGCAATCTGTCACGGCCCGTGGACCCTCGTCGAAGCAGGCGTGCTCCATGGCAAAAAAGTGACTTCGTGGCCATCGCTGAAAACTGATCTGAAGAATGCAGGCGCAAACTGGGTCGATCAACAGGTGGTTACGGACGGTCAATTCATCACCAGCCGCAAGCCCGATGACATCCCGGCCTTCAACAAGGCCATCATCGAATCGGTCAGTCACGGCGTGCAGCATCACGCCATGGCCGGCACTCATTAACAACAACAGCGAACCGGCTCCAGCCGCCATTCCGGCTGGGGCCGGCTCATGCAGTCCAGAACGGATATCTTCCGAGTTCCACGCACTGTGCCGCGACGACGCGGCTCAGGTCGGTTGTGTTCACTGGCGTCGACTTCGCAAGCCGACGCAGGATCACCAGCTGGGTGCGCAGCATATCGCCCTCCGCGCAGGCCGAAAGAATCCGGCGCGCACGTTGCTCTGCAATCGCCATGCCCTCTTCAGCAAGCAACCCTGTAACTGCGGCCGCCAGGTTGCCTGGGTGTTTTCGTGCAGCTAGTTTCTGCGCCCGCAGCAGCGATGACTCGAGCGCGAACACCTGGGTGATCATGTCAGCCAGGTCCGCCATCACTTCCTGCTGATCCTGCAGCTCGGTCATGAAGCGCTGGCTGGCAACGCCGGCGCTGAAGAGTGCGATCTTCTTCATCGTCGAAAGCGCGCCCGCTTCCCGCGCGAGGGGTTGGCCTTCGTCTGATCCGGAATCGAAGGAAGCTGGCTGCATCACTTCGTCCATCACAGCCTTGATAGCCCCGAGCAACGGAAGCTGGCCGCTCGATGCTCGCTTCATCAACCAGCCGGCAATGATGAGGCGGTTGATCTCGTTTGTGCCTTCGAAGATGCGATTGATGCGCGCATCCCGATAAAAGCGCTCTGCCGGATACTCCTCCACGTATCCGTACCCGCCCATCGTGGCAATCAGCTCATCCGCGACCAGGGTCAGCATCTCAGACCCGTAGACCTTCAGGATCGAGCACTCCACGGCATACTCTTCGATACGCTGCTGGATCTCGCGAGGCTCGTGGCGCTTCCCGCCCAGAGCTTCGAGCGCCGCCTCCATCATCCCGGCAACACGATAGGCCATGGATTCGGCGGCAAAGAGTTGAACCACCGACGCCGAAATCTTGCGCTGGATCAGCCCGAACTCCGCGATCGGCTTGCCGAATGCGCGACGTTCCTTGGCATAGGAGATCATCGCGGCAAGCGCGTGGCGGGCGCCGCCGATGCAGGCCACACCGAGTTTGAATCGCCCGACATTCAGCACATTAAATGCGATGTGATGCCCCTTGCCCGGCTCCCCAAGCAGGTTGGCCGCCGGCACCTTGCAGTCACTAAGCACCAACGGGCAGGTGGATGATCCACGGATGCCCAGTTTGTGTTCTTCCGCGCCAACGGTCAGGCCTGGCGTATTGCGCTCGATCAGAAACGCAGAGAACTTCTCGCCATCGATTTTCGCGAACACGGTAAACAGCTCCGCGATTCCTGCATTAGTGATCCACATCTTCTCGCCGTTCAGCGTATAGGTCTTGCCATCGGCGGAAAGCGTCGCTCGCGTCCGGATGTTCATGGCGTCAGAACCGGAACTGGCCTCAGAAAGCGCATACGCGCCAACCCATTCGCCGCTGGCAATATGCGGAAGATAACGCTGCTTCTGCTCTGCCGTGCCATACCAAACCAGGGGCAGCGACGAGATGCCGACCTGGGCTCCGAAGGCAGTCGAGAAACTGGCCAGCACTGATAGGTGATCCGTGATCGCCGCGGAACTCACCTTGTCGAGTCCCATGCCGCCGAATTCTTCCGGAATCTCGGCGCCGGTAAATCCCAGTTCTCCCGCCTTTCGCATCAGACCTGCCAGCACACCTGGCTTCTTGGCTTCAATCTCAGCCGCCAGCGGGAGAATCGCTTCGCGAGCAAACTGGGCGGCCGTGGCAGCCATCTGGCGCTGTTCACTAGTCAGGTCCTCTGGCACGAAGACTTCGCCAGGGGCCCGATTCTCGATCAGAAAACTGCCACCACGTGCTGCAACGATGGGGGAAACTGAGCTGGTCGACATGCGCTCCTTTATCTCCTTGGGGGGCGGGAATGAACTCTTCAAACCGTACTGCGCATCGTCAAAAGGCAGGAATGCGCCTGCGCCTCTCGCCCACCCAAGTCTCTTCTGTGCAACATTGTAGGCCCATGACGCAAAGCCCGTCCCTGCCCTCAGCCCAACGCGCTCCTTATGCCTTTTCGCTTACAATGAGCATTGTCCCAGCCGAGGGAGGCTTTGCCCTGATCGCCGCGCTCGCAGCCAGCTTGACCGCCATCGCCTGCCTCGCCGGCGGGCTGCCGATTCGGGTAGGCTCCTGGCTCGCACTTGCCCCGCAGAACGGCATTCGCCACTACCTTAAGATGCAGTACGCGGACCAGACCTTCAAAGGGCTCTACCACTGGAACTGGTTCGATCTGACCCTGCTGATGCCGTACTTTGCGGTCATGATCGTGCTCTCGATCTACGGAATTCATCGCTACACTCTTTGCTATCTCTACTTCAAGTACCGCAAGAATTACGATCCAAACCCGCCTCGCCGTTTCGATGAACTGCCCTTTGTCACCGTGCAGCTGCCCATCTTCAACGAGCAGTTCGTCATCGATCGGCTCGTTGAAGCAGTCTGCTCGATGGAATACCCGCGCGAAAAGCTCGAAATCCAGGTCCTGGACGACTCTACCGACGAGACGACGGAAGTCGCGTCGCGCATTGTCGAACGATACGCGGCCATGGGCCACCCGATCTTCTATATCCATCGCACCAATCGCCACGGTTTCAAGGCAGGCGCGCTCGATGCGGGACTGAAAACGGCAAAAGGCGAGTTTGTGGCCATCTTCGACGCCGACTTTGTGCCGCCGCCGGACTGGCTGATGAAGGTGATCCACCACTTTTCCGAGTCCGAGATCGGCATGGTGCAGACGCGCTGGACCTATCTCAACCGCGACTACAGCATGCTCACGCAGATCGAAGCGATTCTGCTCGACGGCCATTTCGTGCTCGAGCATGGCGCGCGCGTGCGCACTGGCGACTTCTTCAATTTCAATGGCACCGCCGGCATGTGGCGGATCAAAGCCATTTCAGATGGTGGCGGCTGGCAGCACGACACGCTCACCGAGGACACCGACCTGAGTTACAGGTCGCAACTCGCCGGCTGGAAGTTTAAGTACCTGCCTGCGGTGGAGTGCCCGTCGGAATTGCCCATCGAGATGACGGCCTTCAAGACCCAGCAGGCACGCTGGGCTAAGGGACTGATCCAAACCAGCATCAAGGTGCTGCCGATCATCTTTCGTTCCAATGTGCCGCGCCGCATCAAGGTTGAAGCCGTCTACCACCTGACCGCAAACCTCAGCTATCCACTGATGGTCATCATGTCGGCGCTGCTCATCCCGGCCATGATTGTGCGGTTCTATCAGGGCTGGTTCCAGATGCTGCTCATCGATTTTCCGCTCTTCACGGCCTCGTCGTTCTCGATTGCCGTGTTCTATGTGATGAGCCAGCGCGAACTCTTCCCGAAAACTTGGAAGAAAACCTTCATCTACCTTCCATTCCTCATGGCGCTCGGTATCGGCCTCACCGTGACCAACACCAAGGCGGTGATGGAAGCGCTCTTCGGAATCAAGAGCGCGTTCGTGCGTACTCCCAAATACCGGGTTGCAAAAAAGGGAGAGAAATCGCAAGCGGCGAAATATCGCAAGCGCCTGATCCTTGCGCCCTGGATCGAGCTGATTTTCGGCGCCTATTTTTTCCTCGCCATTCTCTATACCTTTACCAATGAGAACTACTTCACCGCGCCGTTCCTGATCTTGTTCGTGGTCGGCTACTGGTACACGGGATTGATGAGCCTGTTGCAGGGCAGGTTTGAACGCTGGCGGACAGGCGCGCCCGCCGCCAACGATGAGTCAAGTCCGCGGCCATTCCCAGTGGGCGTCTAGAACCCTGATTCGCGCCTTGGACCCCGGAATCCGCCGAAGTCCACCCTCCAGCCCCCCTCCGCTACAATAGACACAAGCGCCTGCCGTTCCCGGGAGTCCAGCTTCCGGGCCGCCAGGCGCATCAACGTATGACGCTAGCGAAATCTCTCCCTGAAGCCTTGACGTTTGATGATGTTCTTCTTGTGCCGGCCTACAGCGAAGTTGTGCCCATGCAGGTCAGTACGCAGACGCAATTGACGCGCAACATCGTGCTGAACACGCCGCTGATCTCGTCTGCGATGGACACCGTGACCGAATCGCGCATGGCGATTGCCATGGCGCAACAGGGCGGTATCGGCATTGTTCATCGCAATCTGACGATCGAACAACAGGCCGGTGAAATCGACAAGGTGAAGCGGTCAGAGAGCGGGATGATTGTCGATCCCGTCACCATCGGGCCGAACCAGCTGATTTCGGACGCGCTCGATGTCATGCGCCGTTACAAGATCTCGGGCGTCCCAGTCACGCGGGGGACAAAGCTGGTCGGCATTCTCACCAATCGCGATCTGCGCTTCGAGACGCGAACCGACATCCCGGTCGGCGACGTCATGACCAAGGACGACCTGATCACCGTCCCGGTCGGTACCACGCTCGAAGAGGCCGAGCTGATCCTGCACAAGCACCGCGTGGAGAAACTCCTTGTCGTCAACGATCAATACGAGCTCAAAGGTCTGATCACCGTTAAGGACATCCAGAAGAAACTGAAGTATCCCAACGCCAGCAAGGACGAAAAGGGACGTCTGCGTGTGGGCGGTGCAATCGGCGCTACAGGTGATTTCATGGAGCGCGCTGCCGAGATGGTGAAGGCGCGCGCCGATGTGCTGGCCATCGACTCAGCTCACGGCCATTCCTCGCGCGTGCTCGAAGCGGTGACGGAAGTCAAGAAGCGCTTCCCCAACGTGGCGCTGCTGGCAGGCAACGTGGCCACCTACGACGGGGCGAAGGCGCTGATCGACGCGGGCGCGGATGCGGTCAAGGTGGGCTTCGGCCCTGGGTCGATCTGCACCACGCGCGTAGTCACCGGCGCAGGCATGCCGCAAGTCACGGCGATTGCGGAGGCCTACCGGGCAGCCGCGGAACATGGAATTCCTGTCATCGCCGACGGCGGCATCAAGTATTCCGGGGAAGTCACAAAAGCCATTGCAGCAGGCGCAAGCACCGTGATGATCGGATCCCTGTTTGCCGGCGTCGATGAAAGCCCGGGCGAGATCGTCCTCTACCAGGGCCGCAGTTTCAAAACCTACCGTGGCATGGGCTCACTCACCGCGATGAGCCTCGGTTCGGGAGAGCGCTATTTTCAGAGCGGCTCAGACCAGGGTGCCGGCGATGCTTCCACCGAAAGCGTGGTGCAGCGCGAACGCAACGGACAAAACCGTCTGGCGAAGTTTGTGCCCGAAGGCATCGAGGGACGCGTTCCCTATCGCGGACCCTTGGAATCGATGATTTACCAGCTCGTCGGTGGGCTCCGTTCAGGCATGGGCTACCTCGGCTGCGGAACCATCGCTGAACTTCAGCAGAAAGCTCAATTCGTGCGCATCTCGGGCGCAGGACTGCGCGAAAGCCACGTGCACGACGTGATTATCACCCGCGAAGCGCCGAATTATCACGTTGAATGAACGGTCGCCCTGTGATGAAGCTCCTCTCCCGGCCGCGTCGTTCCATGCATCATGAAAGCAGAAACTGTTCAAGCAGCGTTTCGGACCAGCCGATCGAACGGCAGCAGAAAGGCTTCGTGGTTTGGAATCACAACCAGAATCTGGGCAGACGTTAAGGGGCTGGCTCCATGCATGGTGGCCAGTCCTGCTCGGCATTGCACTGATAGGCAGTACCTCATCCGACTGGTTCAGCGCACAACACACCAGCGGCCCGTTCCGCTGGCTCTATGAAACGCTGTTTGGCCCCGTGAGCAACGCATATTGGGCTCACTTGCATGGCCTCATCAGGAAGAGCTGCCACTTCCTTGGATATGGGGTTTTTGGGTTGCTGTGGCTGCGAGCCTGGCGCTTCACCTTCCCGCGACTCCCCTTTCTCCAGCATGCCTTGCTTTCGGTGCTCGGGGCGGGCCTCGTCGCAAGCGCCGACGAATTCCACCAAGCCTTCATTCCCTCGCGTACCGGCACTCCTAAAGACGTGCTTCTTGATTGTTGTGGCGTGATCTTCATGCAGGTCCTCGTCTACACCGCGATGCGCATGGCGAGGCCCGACAAGCTCGCCAACGCTGCATAGAACCAGCTATTCACTTCCTCCATCACTCGCCAAAATAGCCCGGTTCACATGGTGACACGTGCCTGCCTCCCATCGACAACCTCCATCCACCGCCCTCGAATCTAAGGAAGCAGCGGAAGAGAAATCTTCCAAAGGAGAGAGTAAATTCAATGACCAACAAGAGAATCGGAAACGAAACTCGCGTAGGTCTGAGACCCTACTCGTTCAACTGCTATACCGGCCACTGGAGGGAAACTCGAGCTGAGCTCGAGCGTACCGGCTGATCCGGTACCGTAAGTTGCAAACTGGTTGCCGAACCAGGTCTTCAAAATTCGGAAGGCAGGGGCGAATTCCGCAAGGGTTCGCCCTTTGCTTTTGAATGTGTATGCTAGCAGGAAAGATGACCGCTACTCCCGATATCCGAATTGGCATATCCGGCTGGCAATACGAGGGCTGGGTCGGAACGTTTTATCCCAAGGGACTATCGGCAAAGAAGGAATTGGAATTTGCCGCGCAGCACTTCAACAGCATCGAGCTGAACGGCTCCTTCTATTCCCTGCAAAAGCCGCAAAGCTTCAAAAACTGGAGCGACCAGACTCCCGATGATTTTGTGTTCTCCATCAAGGCGCCACGCTTCATTACGCACATTCGGCGCCTCAAGGACTGCGAAGGGCCGCTCGCAAATTTTTGTGCGCAGGGCATTCTGCGGCTCGGCAAGAAGCTGGGCCCGATTCTGTGGCAGCTGCCGCCTACCTTCAAATTCGACCCTGAAATCTTGGACGGTTTTCTCAAGCTGCTGCCGCACACTCACAAGGATGCCGCCAAGGTAGCAGCGAATCACGATCGATGGATGAATGCCCGTGCCTGGCTCGAGGTGGAAACCGACGCGCCTTTGCACCATGCGGTCGAGATTCGCCATAAAAGCTTTGCAAATGAGGAATTCATCGCGATTCTGCGCAAATATGGCGTCGCTTTGGTTGTAGCGGATACCCCTCAATGGCCGCGCCTCTTCGATATCACCGCCGGCTTTATGTATTGCCGCATGCACGGCAGCGAGAAACTCTATTCCAGCGGATACACACCCGAGGCACTTGATGACTGGGCAGAACGCATTCTGAAGTGGTCTCACGGCGAGGAAGCAAGCGACGGCGTGAAGGCAAGCGCGAGTGACGGTCCAAAGCTGTCCAAGCGAGACGTGTTCATCTACTTCGACAACGACTTGAAAGTTCGGGCACCCTACGATGCCCAGGCTCTCCATCAGAGGATTCGCGAGATCACCGAACAAAAATAGGGGAGCAAGGCCTTCGCGCGATGCATAATTCCAGGGCACATCAGGACGCGACCAGGTTGCGCTGAAACCTTACCTCGTGTAACTGAATGCCCCACATGGTTGCAGACCGCTCGATGCCGTTACGCGTCCAGCCATCGTTTAAGTAAAACTTCTCGGCCCGCTGGTTCCCTTCCAGCACCCAGAGAACCGCCTTCATGAAGCCTAGTTCCGCCAGCCGGACGCGCGCTGCAGACACAAGCGCGACTCCCAAACCTCGATGCCAGTAATCAGGATCCACATACAGAGCTGCGAGTTCGCCATAATCGGCACGGTCGTCATCCGGGCATGGCCTTGTTGTTGCAAACCCGAGGATGCTATCCGATTCGACTGCGACGATGGTGTGTGGATTGGCGGGGTCGCTGTGCGTGAAGTCGTATCGCTCGGCGCGGTCTTCCGCGCGCAGATTGTCGAGGTACGCATCGGGTAGCAAACCGCGGTAAGCTGCCTGCCACGAGCGAACGTGCACAATCGCTACAGCCATGGCATCTTTAGGTTCAGCCGGCCTGAGCAGCATGACCCAGTATGGCACGCGAAAGCGTACGGGATTCCTGTTGCCAAAAGGAATGGGCGCTCGCCGCAAAGCGAACGCCCATCGATTGCAGCGCTTGATTCGTTAGGCGGCTTCTTCCCCACCCTTTTCTTCCTCGTCCTTCTTGGCCGCTTCAAGCTGCTCTTCGAGCTTCTTGCGCTTTTCCGCCTTGAGCTCGGCGCGCTTCTGGGCCTTGGCTTCGAGTTCCTTTTCCGCACCCAGCAGTTCGATGAATGCTGTCTCGGCGCCGTCTCCGCGCTGGAAACCGGTACGCACAATGCGGAGATAGCCGCCCTGGCGATCTCCGTATCGCGGCGCAACGATATCGAATAAGCGTGCGACCGCCTCGTCTGTCTGGAGGAAGCTGAGCGCCTGCCGTCGTGCATGCAGATCGCCCTTCTTGCCCAGCGTGATCATTTTTTCAACGTGCGGGCGCACCGCCTTGGCTTTGGCCACGGTCGTCTCCACACGATCCCTCTCGATAACGGACGTGACCAGATTGCGCAATAGAGCGCGGCGATGACTGGTGTTGCGTCCGAGTTTGAATCCTGCATTGCGATGGCGCATGGTGTTGTTACTCGCTTTCAAAAGCTGTCGGCTGTCAGCCCTCAGCTTCCAACTCCAGCGTTCGTTCGCTGGTGACTGAAAGCTGATAGCTGGTGGCTGCTCTTAGAAGTTTTCCGTCTCGGTTGGCAGCTGGAGATCGACCGAATCCAGCGGCTCGTCCTCTTCGTCAAAGTGGCTGTAGCTCGAGGCCAGTGCCGTTGCTGGCGGAATACTCGTCGGCCCCGGAACTGCGTTGCCGCTTTCGTCGATCTTCATACCCAGCGAGAGTCCCATCTGCGCGAGAATTTCCTTGATCTCGTTCAGGCTCTTGCGACCGAAGTTCTTGGTCTTCAGCATCTCGGCTTCAGTCTTCTGTACCAGCTCGCCGATGGTCTGAATGTTGGCATTCTTCAGGCAGTTGTAGCTGCGAACCGACAGTTCCAGCTCTTCGACGGAACGATTCAAATTGTCGTTGCGGAGCAGCACGCGGCCTTCTTCTGCACGCGACTCGGCTTCGATCTCTTCCTCAAAGTTGATGAAGATGTTCATGTGGTCCTTGAGCAGCTTGGCAGCCAGGCCGACTGCATCGGCAGGCAGCACTGCCCCATTGGTCCACACTTCGAGAGTCAGCTTGTCGTAGTCGGTGATCTGGCCCAGGCGCGCAGCTTCCACCACGTAATTCACGCGGCGCACAGGCGAGTGAACCGAGTCCACCGGAATGAAGCCCAGCCCCAGATCGGCATCAAAGTTCTTGTCGGCCGAAACGTAGCCGCGTCCCCTCTTCAGGCGCATCTCCATATCGAGCCGGCCACCCTCAGAAACAGTGGCAATGTAGACGTTCTTGTCCAGGATCTCCACGTCACCATCGGCTTCAATCATGCCGCTGGTCACGACGCCCGGCTGGTCCGCGCGCAAGTACAACGCCTTGGGACCGTCGCCCGAAAGCTTGAATGGAACCTGCTTCAGGTTCAGGATGATGTCGGTCGCGTCCTCCACGACGCCTGCGATCGACTGGAACTCGTGCAACACGCCTTCAATACGAATGGCGGTGACTGCGGCGCCCTCGATCGAGCTGAGCAGGGTGCGGCGCAGGGCGTTGCCGATGGTTGTGCCAAATCCGCGCTCAAAGGGCTGGGCGCTGAACTTGCCGTAGGTATCGCTAATCGACTCCGCATCGACTGCGAGGCGCTTGGGTTTCTGGAATCCTCTCCACAACATATGTGTCTCTCAATTCCCGCACGGCGTGTACGTCGCGATGCATTTTGCGGCGGCCGCGCAAGTTCTCCTTCGTTTTGAAATACAGCTTTCGGCTCTCAGTTTTCAGCTGATCTCGCCAGAGCCAACCACGTTCTGCCTCACGAGAGAATGCTGAAAGCTGACGGCCGATAGCTGGCACCTGCTTACTTCGAGTACAACTCGACGATCAACTGCTCGTTGACGGGCAGGTTCACGTCCTTGCGTCCGGGCAGCGACAGCACCTTGCCGGACAAATTCTCAAAGTTTGCTTCGAGCCACGCCGGCACAGGATTCTGCGCGGCAAACTGCGAAGCCTGTTCGATAACGACAAACTTCTTCGCGTCATCGCGGATAGCGATCTCGTCGCCGGCATTTACCTGGTACGACGGAATGTTCACCTTGCGACCATTCACCGTCACATGCCCGTGGCGAACAATTTGACGTGCCTGGCGTCGTGAGATCGCGAAACCCAGCCGATAAGCAACGTTGTCAAGCCGGCGCTCCAGCTGCTGGATCAGCAGTTCGCCGGTGACGCCGGTCGAGCGGCTGGCCTTCTCGTAGTACTCGCGGAACTGCCCCTCAAGTGTGAAATAAATACGCTTCGCCTTCTGCTTCTCGTGCAGCTGAAGTCCGTAGCCAACAATCTTGGCCTTGCGATCCTTGCCATGCTGCCCTGGAGGGAAGTTACGCTTCTCGATGGGACACTTGTCGGAAAGGCACTTGGTGCCCTTCAAAAAAAGCTTCGTGCCTTCGCGACGGCAAAGGCGGCAGACTGCTCCGGTGTAACGTGCCATTTCTTCTCCTGACTTCGGATGACGGCCGGTTTACGTGCGACGATGCGCATTTCATCCCGGCCCAATTCTCGTTTGTCAGTGATCAGTTTTCAGTTGTCAGTCGTGTTTGCTAGCGCGCCTACTGAAAACTGACAACTGATAGCTGAAAACTGTTCCTAGACTCGGCGCCTCTTCGGCGGACGGCAGCCGTTGTGTGGAACCGGCGTGACGTCGCGAATCGACTTCACCTCGATACCGGCGGCGGCAAGCGCCCGAATCGCCGACTCGCGGCCTGAACCCGGACCGGCAACGCGCACATCGACCGCACGCAAACCATGATCGCGGGCCATTCCGGCTGCGTTCGACGCAGCCTGCTGCGCCGCAAACGGCGTGCCCTTGCGCGAACCGCGGAAGCCGAGCGAACCTGCGCTCTTCCAGCTGAGCGTATTGCCCATCTGGTCGGTGATCGTCACGATGGTGTTGTTGAACGAGGCCTGAATGTGCGCAACGCCGTACGGCACATTCTTGCGCTCGCGCTTCTTGAACTTCTTCGTCTTGCCTGCCTTCGCGGCTCCGGCCTTTTGCTCTGGTTTCGCCATTAGGTCTTCGCCGTCGCTTTCTTCTTGCCTGCAATCGTGCCCTTACGCGGTCCCTTGCGGGTTCGGGCGTTGGTGTGGGTACGCTGTCCGCGCACCGGCAGCGACCGACGATGCCGGCTGCCGCGATAGCTCTGAATGTCGATGAGGCGCTTGATGTGCATCTGGACGTCCTTGCGCAGATCGCCCTCGACGTCCCCTTCGTCCTCAATCACCTGGCGGATGCGGTTGACCTCTTCCTCACCCAGATCCTGAACCTTCTTGAACGCATCGACGTTCGCCTTCTCCAGGATCCTGCGGGCGCGCGGGTTGCCGATCCCGTAGATGTAAGTGAGCGCGATCCGAGCCTGCTTGTTGCGGGGCAGATCGACGCCAGCAATACGTGCCATTCTGATTCCTTTGCCGCTTCGGTTATGTGCGTCCGGCCCTAGCAGCCGGCGTGCACGGTTGATGCGGTGGCTCCAGATTTCCCGACAGCTCTTCTTGTCGGGTGGTTCGGGGTTCATCGCAAGCCTTCACTCAAGCTAACTAGCCCTTCACCTTAGTCCCTTGTTGGAGTTCCGCTTCTTTGCCAGACTCCACTAGCCCTGGCGCTGCTTGTGCTTTGCGTTCTCGCAGATCACCCGAACCACCCCGCGGCGGTTGATGACCTTGCACTTCGCACAAATCTTCTTCACTGATGCACGGACCTTCATTTTGTTACCCCTCTCCGCGCATCCATCGACGTCGCGGTTGATTCAGCTCACACTTATCAGCCTTCGGTTGTCAGTCTTCGAGGAAGTCGAACTGAAAACTGATCACTGACAACTTACTTATACCGGTACACGATGCGGCCGCGGTTCAAGTCATACGGGCTTAACTCGACGGCCACTCGATCGCCCGGCAAAATGCGGATGAAGTTCTTGCGCATTCTGCCCGAAACGTGGGCCAGCACTTCATGATTCGTTTCGAGCTTCACCTTGAACATGGCATTGGGCAAGGTTTCAACAACCGTTGCCATCACCTCAATCGCATCTTCCTTTGACAAACCGTCTCCGCTTCTGCTCGTCGGCGCTTGTGCGCCGGTTTTGGACTGAGCCTGTTACTCAGTCAAGATCCTTGCACCGGTGTCGGTTACTGCCACCGTCTGCTCAAAGTGAGCACTCATGCTTCCGTCGCCGGTTACCGCTGTCCAGCCGTCCTTCAAGACCCTCACTTCGGGTTTGCCCGCGTTCACCATCGGCTCGATCGCGATCACCATGCCGGCGCGCAGTTTCATCCCGCGGCCCGCTTCACCGAAGTTGGGCACTTGTGGCTCTTCGTGCATGTTCACGCCAATCCCGTGCCCGACAAAATCCCTGACGACCGAGAACCCGTGCGACTCGACCACTTTCTGCACCGCGGCGCCGATATCGCCCAGCGTCGCTCCCGGCTTGACCGCCGCAATGCCCGCGCGCAACGATGCCTCGGTCACCTGCAGCAGCTGCGCCGTGTGCGGCGCGATTTTCTCGCCCACCGGCACCGTAATGGCGGCGTCGCCAAAGTAGCCGTCGACCACCGCGCCACAGTCCACTGAAACGATGTCCCCCTCTTTCAGGACCCGCTTCTTCGAAGGAATGCCGTGCACCACTTCGCTGTTCACTGAAGTGCACAGCACGCAGGGATAACCGTGATATCCCTTGAAAGCCGGCTTAGCGCCTAGTTCCTCAATCCTGGCCTCGGCGATCCGTTCCAGATCAAGAGTCGTTGCGCCCGGCTTCACGTGTCCTCGCACCAGTTCGAGCACCTCGCGTACTACCCGGCCCGCGCGCCTCATCTTCTCGATCTCTTCTGTTGACTTCAGTACGACGGCCACCTTGCATTCCAACTTTCAATGTGCCCAATGCACAGAATTCCGCTGCCGGCCGACTGGGTAAGAGCTGCCAAGATCAACCCGGCAACACCTACTTCCGCAATCGCTCGACAGCGGCAACAATTCCAGCCGCGATAGTCGCAATCGGCCCGTCGCCATCGACTTCGGCGAAGCGTCCGAGTGCCCGGTAGTGGTCAATCACCGGCGCAGTCTGTGCCTCGTACGCACGCATGCGCTCCGTGAAAACCTTCTCCGTGTCGTCGGCTCGCTGGGTCAGCCCAGCACCTTCCAAATCGCAAAAACCTGCCCTTTGGGGCGGATTCGAATAGATGTTATAGATGGTCTGGCAGACCGGGCAGTTCCTGCGCCCCGTAATGCGGCACAATAACTGATTATAATCCACATGGATACTGACGGCAACCACCGGAAGTGACTCCGGTTGCAGGCCCAGACGCCCGTCAAGCCACTGCGCCTGGGGCAGCGTCCTCGGGAACCCATCCAGGATGTATCCCCTAACCGTATCGGGAGCCTGGAGGCGGACCGCCACCATCTCATCCACCAGAGTGTCCGGAACCAGTTCTCCCCGGTCCATCCGCTCCTTGGCGGCCCGGCCGAGGGCGGTTCCCTGGGCCACGTTGGCGCGCAGCAGGTCCCCGGTTGAGATCTGGGGAATCCCCCAAACCTTGACGAGCTCCTTGGCCTGGGTTCCCTTCCCAGAGCCCGGCGCCCCCAACAAAAGAATCGGGCCGGGAACCGTCATCTTGCCCGCCTCCCGGCCATGTTCCACTTCCGCAGTCAGCGAAGTCATTTACCAAGCTTTCCTTCCGCGAATGCGACCGGAGCGCGGGGAAAAGCCATCATAGTGACGCATGATCAGCTGCGATTCGATCTGGTTAATGGTATCCATGGCTACACCCACCACAATCAGCAGTGAAGTGCCGCCAAAGTAGAAGTTCACGTTGAGACCGTGCGTTGCCCAGGTGGGCAGCGTCTCAAAAAACCTCCCAATCAGCCAAATCTTGTCAAAGCGGATGCCCGAGAGGAGGAAGGTGGGCACCATCTGGATAAGAATCAGGTACACAGCGCCGACCAGCGTAATGCGGGTCAGGATATCGTTGATGAAGTCAGACGTGCGCTTGCCAGGACGAATCCCGGGGATAAACGATCCCGACTTGCGGAAATTGTCGGCAATATCGTCCGGCTTCATGATGATGGACACGTAAAAATAGGCGAAAAAGATGATGGCCAGCGCGTTGAGCAGCACGTACCAGGGATACCCGGGTGTAATCGCCTGCATGATCGGCTGAAGCAGGCGGTTGTTCTGCACCCAATCCACCGATCCGAAGAGCAGAGGCGCCGACAGGATCGAACTGGCGAAGATGATGGGCATGACGCCGCCAGAATTGACTTTGAGCGGCAGGTGGCTCGACTGCCCGCCCATCATGCGGCGCCCAACGATACGACGAGCGCTTTGAATCGGGATCCGGCGCTCTGACCGCTCCACAAACACGATGAATGCAACCACTCCCGCCATCCCTATGCACAGCACGATGACGGCAAGAATCGTGAGTGTTCCCCATGCATTGGTCTGGATCTTCTGCAGCAGGTCGCCCACGCCGCGCGGCAAGCCGGCAACAATGCCGGCAAAGATCAGCAGGCTCATGCCATTGCCGATACCGCGGTCGGTAATCTGCTCACCCAGCCACATGATGAATGTTGTTCCGGCCGTCAGGGTCAATATGGTCATCAGGCTGAATCCAATGCCGGGATTCAGCACCAAGCCCTGCTTGGTCAGGATGGCGGCAATGCCGATCGACTGAAGCGCGCCAAGAATGACAGTGACATAGCGGGTCCATTGCGTGATCTTGCGCCGGCCCAATTCGCCTTCCTTCTGGATGCGCGCCAGCGGCTCATACACAACCGTAAGTAGCTGAAAAATAATAGAGGCAGTGATGTAGGGCATGATGCCCAAGGCAAAGATCGTCATGCGGCGCAGGTTGCCGCCGCCAAACAGATCCATCAACCCCAGGGCCGAGCCGCTCTGCGTGTTGAACATCATATTCAGCTGGTAAGTGTTCACGCCAGGGGTGGGAATCCAAGCGCCCAGACGGTACACAGCCAGGATGCCAAGGGTAAACAGAACACGCTTGCGCAGGTCGGGGATACGGAAAATATTGAGAAACTTCTCAAGCATATTGGATCATCCGCTTCAGGCGGGCTACGCCCAGTGAAACACTTCCCATCTTAAAGCAGTTTTCCGTTTCCCTTGAGCCTACCGGAGACGAAAAACAGGCACTATGCGGACGATCACACCTGTCAGCCGGAGCACGGTCCACATAGCGCCGTAAATTGAATGTTTTGAATCGCATTCTGCCCACCGGCACAGCCGCCGAACTGGCTTGGCGCTTCTACGCAGTTGCGGCTGCAGGTGCGCCGAGCACCACTGCCTTGCCGCCCGCCTTTTCGATCTTCTCGGCGGCTGACTTCGAGAACTTGTGAGCATGAATCGTAATGGCAGACTTCAACTCGCCCGAACCCAGAATCTTGATGAGCGCCCTCTTGTTCGAGACAAGTCCCAGCTTGTGGTAGTCGTCCAAACCAATCTCTTTCGCCTTCGTGCCGGCGATCCGATCGAGATTGATGACCGCATACTCGGTGCGGAAGATGTTGTTGAATCCCCGCTTGGGCAGGCGGCGGTGCAGCGGCATCTGGCCGCCCTCAAAACCGCGCATCAGGCTGAAGCCCGAACGCGAACCCTGGCCTTTGTGGCCGCGGGTTGAGGTCTTGCCCATGCCGGATCCCATGCCCCGGCCCACGCGCTTACGCCCGGTATTGGCCTTCTTGGGCGCGCGCAAATTCGATAGATTCTTTGCCATAATTTCCTCGCTCGATAACGCCGTCCGGACTAGATCCGAACGACTCGCGTTGTGATGCAGCTTTCAGCGATGAGCCGTCAGCTTTCGGCTTCTTCGTGCCATTTGAATGCGCTCCAATCAGGCACAAACAAAGCTGAGGGCTCAGAGCTGACAGCTAGTTTTCCAGGATCCTCACCAAATGCGGCACGGCTTTCACCATGCCCCGAATCGATTCCGTGTCCTCGCGCTCAACCACCTGGTTCAACCGCGTAAAGCCGAGCCCCTTGACCACGGCCTTATGTTTGACCGGCGTCGAGTTCTTCGACCGGTAGTACTGAATACGAATTTTCTTTTTTGCGGCCATGTCCTAGATCTCCTCCAATGCCTTACCGCGCATCGTGGCCACCTCAGCCTTGTCGCGGAGCTGCACCAGCGCATCGAACGTGGCCTTGATCACGTTGTGCGGATTGGGCGAACCGAGGCTCTTGGTCAGCACGTTCTGCACCCCGGCCGACGTCATTACCGCCCGCACCGCTCCACCGGCAATCACTCCGGTACCTTCGGGCGCCGGCTTCAGCAGCACCTGTCCCGACCCGTACCGCCCCAGCACCTGGTGCGGAATCGTTGTGTTGGTCAGGTTGACGCGAACCAGGTTCTTCTTGGCCGACTCAATTCCCTTGCGAATCGCCTGGGGAACCTCTTTGGCCTTGCCCGAACCATAGCCCACCACGCCTGAACCGGCGTCGCCCACCACCACCAGCGCGGCAAACGACATGTTCTTGCCGCCCTTTACCACTTTCGTGACGCGATTGATGGCCACTACCTGGTCCTTCAGGTTGTACTGGTTGGCATCGAGTTTCTTTTTCAAAGTCGTCATTTTCTCTCTCAGCTTTCAGCGATCAGATCTCAGCTATCAGTTCGCTCCTTCGCGACTTCTGCAATCAGCGTTCACCAGATGCTGAAAGCTGACAGCTGACAGCTGGCCCTTAGAATTCCAGCCCGGCTTCGCGGGCAGCATCGGCCAGCGCCTTCACGCGGCCGTGATACAGAAATCCGCCACGATCGAAGACCACCCGCTTGATGCCCTTTTCCTTGGCGCGCTCGGCAATGGCCTTTCCAATCTCCTTGGCTGCCGCGACATTCCCGCCGGTCTTCAGTTTCAGCGCCAAGGTCGAGGCCGAAACCAGCGTCTCGCCCTTCTGGTCGTCGACCACCTGCACGTAGATGTGATTCAGCGAACGGTAAACATTCAAACGCGGCCGCTCCGCTGTGCCCGAAAGCTTCTCGCGAATGCGGGAATGAATGCGTTTGCGAATTTCGTTTCTTTTGGTCTGCGTAATCATCTTTTTCTCTTCCTATCAGCGGAGCCGCCTCGCGACTCCGTTCGGGTTGTCTCAGTCCCTAAGTCCCTAGTCCCTCGCGGATATCCTTCACTGCGTTCAGGATGATCGCGCGAGGCTCACACGCCTCGTCAAGCGCGATCACTTCGCTCCCGTCTTGCCGGCCTTCTTTTTCAGACGCTCGTTGGTGTAACGCACGCCCTTGTTTTTGTACGGATCGGGTTTGCGCAGCGACCGCATATCCGCGGCCACTTGGCCCACCTTCTGCCGATCGATCCCCGTGACGGTCAAATGCGTCTGCTTGGGATCGATCGCCACCTCGATGCCCGATGGCAGCGGAAACTCAATAGGATGCGAGTAGCCAAGCGTGAAGACCACCGTTCCCTTGCCCTTCAGCTCAGCGCGATAACCGATGCCGACAATATCCAGTTCCCGGGTCCAGCCCTTGGTCACGCCGTCGACCGCATTCGAAACCAGCGCGCGGGTCAATCCATGTACCGCGGCGTACTTGTCGTCCGAGCGGTTGATGTGCAGCGTGCCATCCTTGGTCTCGAGGCTGATGCCTTGCGCCAAAATCGTTGACACCTTTCCCTTCGGGCCCTCCACCAAAACGGTGTTGCCTTCAACCTTGTACTTCACGCCAGTCGGCAAAGTGATCGGCTTCTTTCCAATACGCGACATCGATTCAATCCTTCAATTGGCTTGCGAGTCCCGAAAAACCAGTTGTCAGTGATCAGTATTCAGTGATCAGCTTCAACGTCTTTTCGTTCCACTGCAGCCCGAAAACAGTGATCAGCGGTCAGTTTTCAGTGATCAGAATTCAAACACAAACGTTGCGGCCGCTTGGCTGATCACTGACAACTGTTCCTGAGAACTGTGGCCTTACCACACTTCGCACAGCACTTCGCCACCCACGCCTTCGCGGCGCGCCTGGCGGCCGGTCATGACGCCCTTTGGGGTAGTCATGATCGAAATACCCAGTCCCCCCTGTACGCGCTTGATCTCGTCGCGGCCCACGTACACGCGGCAGCCTGGACGCGAAATCCGCGACAGGTCGCGAATGGCAGCTTCTGCCCCACCGTACTTCAGATAAACGCGCAGGATCAGCTTGCCGTTCTCTTCCTGGGTCTTGTAATTCGAGATGTAGCCCTCTTCCTTAAGAATGCGGGCAATCTCGGTCTTCAACTTCGAAGCTGGAACATCCAGCTTCTGATGACGCGCCCGAATCGCATTCCGAATGCGCGCCAGAAAATCTGCTACAGGATCGGTCAGACTCATTCCTTCTCCTTCATTCCCCGTTCGCCCGCCGCTCTTCCGGAAGGAACCTGCAGGAATGGTTTGGGGCTTGCACCCCAGTAATCAGTTTTCAGTGATCAGGTCTCAGACTTCTTGACTCGTCTGATCTCAGCAATCAGTTTCAACTGACCACTGACAACTGTTCCCTGACAACTGTCTTGCCTACCAGCTCGACTTCACGACGCCGGGGATTTCGCCTTTCAGCGCCAATCCACGGAAGCACAAACGGCACACGCCAAACTTCCGCAGGTAACCCCGCGGACGTCCGCAGATCTTGCACCGGTTGTGCTTGCGGGAGCTGAACTTCGGCTTCCGCGCGTCCTTCACTCGTTTTGCAGTGGTTGCCATAAATCCTCTTTACGCTCCCTGGCGGAACGGCATGCCAAAGTGGCGCAGCAGCGCACGCGCCGAGTTGTCATCCTTCGCCGTAGTCACAATCGTGATGTTCATGCCCTTCAGTTTTTCCACCTTCGCGTAATCAATCTCCGGAAAGATCAGCTGATCGCGCAGGCCGAGCGTGTAGTTGCCGCGCCCATCAAAACTCTTCGTCGATACCCCGCGAAAATCGCGCACCCGAGGCAGCGCGGTCGAGATCAGGCGATCTAGAAACTCGTAGGCCTTGTCGTTCCGCAGCGTGACCATGGCCCCAATCGACATGCCCGCGCGCACCTTGAAAGCCGCAATCGACTTCTTCGCCTTCGTGGTCACCGGCTTCTGCCCGGCAATTGAAGTCAGATCCGCCACCAGCGGATCCAGCAGCTTCGTGTTCTGCGTCGCCTCGCCGAGACCCATATTGAGCACGATCTTCTCGAGCTTCGGAACCGCCATCGAGTTCTCGATGCCCAGTTCCTTCTTGAGTGCCTGCTTGATTTCCTTGTTGTACTTCTCTCTTAGTCTTGCCGCCATGTCGCTTTGCTCTCTTTCTTCCGCTCTCGGAGTGGCTCGCCGCAGCGAACCGTTTACCGTTTCGGAAGGGACTCAATCCAGTTGCAGCTCTCAGCCTTCAGCGATCAGTTCTTCTTGTCTTCGCCATGCACTCACCTCTCAAGACAGAAGCTGAAAGCTGAGAGCGAATGGCTGAAAGCTTGTCTTCTACTTCTTCGTGGGCAGTTCGCTCCCGCATTTCTTGCAGATCCGCGTCCGTGTCCCGCCTTCGGTCTTGAAGCCCACACGGGCCGTGCCGCAGCTCGGGCAGACCAGCGCCACGTTCGAAATGTTGATGGGCGACTCGTGCTCCGCGATTCCGCCCTTGGTGCGCTGCCCCTGCTTGCTCGAAACCGTCTTCTTCACCACGCGCACATGCTCCACCAGCACCGTCCCATTGTCCGGAATTGCGCGCAGCACACGGCCAGTCTTGCCACGATCGGCGCCCGTCAGCACCTTCACCACATCGTTACGACGAATACTCAAACTCGGCATTCTCTTCTCCAGCTTTCAGCCCTCAGCTGTCAGCTATCCGTTCATTCTCGCCTTCGCCACACCGTCAAACTCAGCACCAACCAGCTGAAAGCTGAGAGCCGAAGGCTAATGGCTGCCTCTACACCACTTCCGGCGCCAGCGACACAATCTTCAAAAACTTCTTCTCGCGCAGTTCGCGAGCCACGGGCCCGAATACGCGCGTTCCAACCGGCTCATGCGCGTCGTCAATTACCACCGCGGCATTCTCATCGAACCGGATATAGGTTCCGTCACGCCGGCGCGATTCCTTGCGGGTGCGAACGATGACCGCCTTCACCACTTTGCCCTTCTTCACCGTGCCATCCGGCGAAGCTTCCTTCACCGCCGCGGTCACTACATCTCCTAGTCCGGCAATCGTGCCCAGCCCTCCGCCCAGCGGCAGGATCACCTGCAGCTTGCGCGCGCCGGAGTTATCGGCCACCGCGAGCATGGTTCTCATTTGCACTGCCATGGTTCTCTCCCTTCCGGCTCGTTACTTGACGGCTTCCTCGATCTGTTCCACCGTCGCCGTGTCCTCGAGCTGGCTCAGCGTCGAGCGCCGCACAATCTCTTCAAGCGACCACCGCTTCAGCTTGCTCAGCGGCCTGGTCTCGCGGATCCGCACCACATCGCCCACCCGCGCCGAGTTCTGCTCATCGTGCGCGTAAAACTTCTTTGAGCTGCGGACAATCCTCTTGTACTTGCGATGAGCCTTGCGCATCTCGACCTCGACCACGATGGTCTTTTGCATCTTGGTCGAAACCACGTTGCCCACCTTCTCGTTGCGCCGCGAAACCGGCGCCTTCTCTGTTTCGGCCGTCATTTGCGGGCTCCCTTCTTCGCCGCCGGCTTGGCTGCGGCCGGCTCGGCGTCCTTCTGCGCGCCGCGGATTCCGAGCTCGCGCTCGCGGGCCACCGTCTTGATCTGGGCAATTTCCTTGCGCAACTGGCGAAGCTTCTTCACGCCGTCGTTCTGCCCCAGCGAAACCTGAAAACGCAGCCGGAACAGCTGCTCGGCAGCCGTCTTCTCCTGGTGCTGCAATTCGGCATCGCTCAAATTGCGAATCTTCTCGAGTTCCATCTTCCTTGGCTCCTGGCTTCTAGCTATTAGCCTCTAGCTGATTCTGCTTGCGCTCGCGCTTCTCGTGCCTTCTCATGAAGAGCTGGAAGCTGGAGGCTAGCAGCTAAAAGCTGCTTTACTCCTCGGCCACTGCTGCCGTCGTCTTCTCCGCACCCGGCCGCTGCACGAACTTCGTCTTCAGCGGCAGCTTGTTCGACGCCAGGCGCATCGCTTCCTGTGCGATCTCCGGCGTTACGCCTTCCATCTCGAACAGGATCTTGCCCGGCCGCACCACCGCGACCCAGTGATCCAGTGCGCCCTTGCCCGAACCCATTCGAACTTCGGCAGGCTTCTTGGTGATCGGCTTGTCCGGGAAAAGCCGCAGCCAGATCTTGCCGCCGCGCTTGATGAAGCGCGTCATCGCGATACGGCTGGCTTCAATCTGCCGGTCGGTGATGTAGCCGCATTCCAAAACCTTCAAGCCGTATTCGCCAAACGAGAGGGAAGATCCGCGCCACGCCTTGCCGCGCCTCTTGCCCTTCTGCTGCTTGCGAAACTTCACCTTCTTTGGCATCAACATAACGAAAACCCTCAAACCATCGGTCAGTTGTCAGGGATCCGTGGTCAGTTGTTCCTGTTTGAACTGACTTTCGATCCTGGTGTCCGGCAACTGGCCTTGGACAAATCACAAAACTTATCTGGCACGCATCTCTGATCACTGACAACTGATCACTGACAACTCTCTCTAAAACACTCCCGAGCCGGATGGCGCGTTCTGCTGGCGCCGCTTCTGCTCATAAATATCGCCGCGATAAATCCACGTCTTCACGCCGATCTGGCCATATGTCGTCTGCGCTTCGGCAAAGCCGTAGTCGATGTCCGCGCGCAGTGTATGCAGCGGCAAACGGCCCTGCAGGTACCACTCCGAGCGCGCGATTTCGTTGCCGTTCAGGCGGCCCGAGACGCGAACCTTGATTCCCTTGCACCCGAAACGCAGTGCCGAATCGACGCTCTTGCGCATGGCGCGGCGGAAGCTGACACGCTTTTCGAGCTGCAGCGCGATGTTCTCGGCAACAAGCTGCGCATCGAGCTCCGGCTTGTTCACCTCGATGATGTCGATAAACACATCGCGGCTGGTGCGCTTGCCGAGCTCGGTCTTGAGCTTCTCAATCTCGGCGCCCTTGCGGCCGATTACGATACCCGGGCGCGCGGTGCGAATCAGGAAGCGCAGCTTGTTGCCCGGACGCTCGATCTCAACTGAACTGACACCCGCGGCCTTGAGCTTTTCGCGCAATTCCTTCTTCAGCTTGACGTCTTCGACCAGAAGCTTGTCGTAGTCGCGCTCGCTGTACCAGCGCGAACGCCACGGTTTGTTCACTCCCAGCCGGAATCCGTAAGGATGGACTTTCTGTCCCATACTCTTTTCCTCAAATCCCTTCAGGCCTACTTGCTCGCCTTCTTCTTCTTCGCCGTCGCCGGCTTCTTTGCTGCCTTCTTCGCGGCCGTCTTCTTTGCCGCCGTCTTCTTCTTCGGCGCAGCCTTTTTCTCTGCCGCCGGCTCAACCTCGACCGGCTCGTCAACCTTCGTTACCAGGCTGGACGATCCGCCGCGCTCAGCGACCGACAGCACGATGTGCGTGAGCCTGCGCTGGAACCGGTAGGCGCGTCCCTGCGGCGCCGGACGAATCCTCTTCATGCGCGGCCCATCGTTGGCCAGTGCCTGCTTCACGTAGAGGTTATCCACGTCCAGATCCAGTCCCCGCTCATCGGCCACGTACTTGGCGTTGTCCACCGCCGAGGTCAGCAGCTTGTGAATCACCGGCGCAATGCGCTTCTTGGTGAACGCCGCCGTCTCCAGCGCCTCCTGGACTCCCCGTCCCTTGATCAGGTCGAGCACCAGCCGCGCCTTTTGCGGCGATACACGCTGAAACCTCGCCTCGGCCCGATATTCCTTCGTCTCCACTGCCATTGTTCTCTTCCTCAAACTCCGCCAGGCTTTGGATCTCGGTTTGCGATCCCTAGTCCCTGGTCCCTCTTGCACTACCGCGCCGGCGGAGGTGCTGCTGCCGGCTTGGCCACCGCTTCCGCCGCCTTCGCGCCGCCCGTGTGTCCCTTAAAGGTCCGCGTCGGCGCAAACTCACCCAGCTTGTGGCCCACCATGTTCTCGGTCACATACACCGGAACAAACTTTTTCCCGTTGTGCACCGCGATCGTGTGTCCCACAAACTCAGGGAAGATCGTCGAACGCCGCGACCAGGTCTTGACCACTTTCTTGTCGTTCGCCTGGTTCAACACCTCGATCTTGGTCGTGAGGTGCGAATCCACAAACGGGCCCTTTTTCGTCGAACGTGCCATAAAACTTCAGCTCCTAGCTGTCAGCCGTCAGCACTCAGCTTTGTTCTTGCGCTGCCGGGCTTCCAGCGTTTCCCTCAATGTCGTCTCTGCCGCCCTTAGCTAAAAGCTGATAGCTGATAGCCGAAAGCTTCTCTCTTCCTACTTCGCCCTGCGGCTCACGATAAACGTGTCGGTCCGCTTGTTGTTCCGCGTCTTGTAGCCGCGTGTCGGCTGGCCCCATGGTGTCACCGGATGACGCCCGCCCGAGGTCTTGCCTTCGCCGCCGCCGTGCGGATGATCGACCGGGTTCATCGTGACACCGCGGTTCGTCGGCCGGATTCCCATCCAGCGGTTGCGGCCCGCCTTGCCGATCGAGATATTCTCGTGATCGGTATTGCCCACCTGCCCGATCGTCGCCATGCACTCGGCCAGCACCTTCCGCGTTTCGCCGGAAGGAAGCTTCAGCAGCGCATAGTCGCCTTCCTTGGCAACCAGCTGCGCCTGCGCTCCCGCCGAACGCGCCATCTGCGCACCCTTGCCCGGCCTCAGTTCGATAGCATGCACCGTCGTTCCGGCAGGAATGAACTTGAGCGGCAAAGCATTGCCGGTCAGGATATCGGCGTCCGGACCCGACGTTACCGTGGCGCCCACCTTGAGCCCGATGGGCTGCAGGATGTAGCGCTTCTCGCCGTCCGCGTAATGCACCAGCGCAATGCGCGCCGAGCGGTTCGGATCGTACTCGATCGTCGCCACCTTGCCCGGAACGCCAAACTTCTCGCGCTTGAAATCGATCAGGCGCAGCTTCTGCTTGTGCCCCCCGCCATGATGGCGGATGGTCAGGTCGCCCGAGTTGCGGCGTCCGCCAGTGCGCTTGCGCGTAGTCAGCAGCGGCTTATGCGGCGTGTCGGTGGTCAGGTCGTCGTTCACCAGCGTGCTTTGAAAGCGCAGTGTCGGCGTTACCGGTCTGTAGGTTTTGATTGCCATCGTCATAGTCCTTGATGAGCTTTCGGCCCTCAGCCATCAGCTTTCAGCTCATCCTGCTCAAACCAACTTCTTTCACTTACTTCCAGCACTTCTTCTGTGCTCCGCCCCATAGCTGAAAGCTAAGAGCTAGGAGCTAACAGCTGCCTTTACAGATTGCTCACATACTCCGGCATCTTCTCGCCGGCCTTGAGCCGCACATAAGCCTTCTTCCAGTCAGGGCGGAACCCCGCATACCGTCCGCGGCGCCGCTCCTTTCCGAGTACGTTGGCAGTCCGAACTTCGGCCACCTTCACCTTGAACAGTGCCTCCACGGCCTGCTTCACTTCGGTCTTCGAGGCATCAGGCGACACGTCAAACACCAGCGTCCCCGAAGTCTCCTTCACGCCCAGTCCTTTTTCGGTGATCAACGGGCGGCGAATCACGTTATACAGTGTCGGCATTATGCTGCCTCCGTCTGCGTGGGCTGGCGCTTCGAAACAGTCTTCTCCAGCGATTCGGAAAGCTGTTCAATCGCCGCCTTCGAGAAGATTGCCCGTTCATAGCGCAACAGGTCGTAGGGATGGACTTCGTTGTTCAGCACCAGTTCCACACCCTTCAGATTGCGTGCGCCGAGCACCAGCGACTGCGAGAGCGTCTTGCCGTTTTCCACCAGCAGTGTGGTCCGCTTCGCATCCAGCTTGTCGAGCGCCTCGCGATAGAGCTTGGTCTTCGCTTCCTTGATCTCGAGCGAATCCACCACGGTTAGCTTGCCGTCCGCCAGCTTCGAGGCCAGTGCCGAACGCAGAGCGCCAAGCAGCTTCTTGCGCGGAAACGCGTAGTCATAGCTGCGCGGCTTAGGACCGTGCACCGTGTGCCCGTGACGCCACAGAGCCGAGCGCACCGAGCCGATGCGAGCGCGGCCCGTACCCTTCTGCTTCCACAGCTTCTTGCCTGACCCGGCGACTTCACTCCGGCTCTTGGTCTTGTGCGTGCCCTGGCGCAGCGAAGCGCGATAGTGCTTCACCGCCTCCCACAGCAGGTCCTCGTTCACTTGGCCGTACACCGAGTCAGCCAGCTCGAGCGAGCCTACTTTGTCGCCATTCAAATTGAGAACATCTACCTTTGCCATCGTCTTCTTCCTGCGGGCCGCTCTGCGTTAAGCCGTCAGCCTTCAGCCCATTCTGCCCGGGAAAACCAACCGGTGCTTCCCACCAAACTCCCAGCTGAAAGCTGATAGCTGACAGCTGATCGCTCCTTACTTGCGCTTTCCTTGCGCCTTCTTCGAAGCCTTCAACGGATCGACCGTACCCGATCCGGCAAATCCGCGGCGCTCACGCGGCGGAGCCTTGGCTTTCGAAATCAGCACGTACCCTTCGCGAGCTCCCGGCACCGCTCCTTCCACCATCAGCAGGTTCTCGTCCAGATCGATCCCGCGAATGCGGAGATTGCGCACCGTCACGTGCTCCGCGCCAAGATGGCCGGGCATCCGCTGGCCGGGAAACACGCGCGACGGAAAGCTGGATGCGCCGATCGAGCCCTGAACCTGGAACATGTGCCCGTGCGACTTGGGGCCGCCGCCGAACTTGTGCCGGCGCACAACGCCCGCAAATCCACGGCCCTTCGAGGTCCCGATCACGTCCACAAACTTCGTATCGGTGAAGATGTCTACCAGCACCCGATCGCCGGCCTTCGTCTCCGCCTGGCCGTCTGTCGCAGCTTCCAGGTCAACTTCCTTGATGACCTTCACCGGAGGCGCTTCGGTCTTGGCAAAGTGTCCCGCCTGCGGCTTGGTCACACCCTTGCTCTTGATGAATTCCACCAGGCCGATCTGCGCGGCGTCGTAGCCGTCCTTCGCCGCGGTCTTCAACTGCGTGATCACGCAAGGACCGGCCTGCAGCACCGTAATCGGGTGCACATCGCCCTTCTCGTCGAAGACCTGCGTCATGCCGATCTTTTTTCCCAAAATCCCTGTGACTGCCATGTTCCCCTCACCTCATCATGCGAGCTTGATACTGCCCTCGCACTGCCGGAATCGTTCGTGAGCCCTTAACCAGCCAGCAGCATTCAGCTCACTCCTGCCGCCGGCAGCACGTTCACTCACCTTCACTTCTTCTCGCTTCGCCGTCCCTGTTCCCTCTCGGTAGAGCTGAGGGCTGATTGCTGACGGCTGAGAGCTCGAAAAGTGGCTCCGCTACTTTTCGAACGCCTTGATCTCTACATCGACGCCGGCCGGCAAATCGAGCTTCATCAGCGCATCCACCGTCTGCTGCGTCGGCTCGAGAATGTCGATCAGCCGCTTGTGCGTGCGGATCTCGAAAGCCTCGCGCGATTTCTTGTCCACGTGCGGCGAACGCAGCACGCAATACTTGTTCTTAATTGTCGGCAAGGGAATCGGACCTGCCACCGTTGCCCCGGTGCGCTTTGCCGTATCCACGATCTCGCCGGTCGACGTGTCCAGCACGCGATAGTCGTATGCCTTCAACCGGATTCGAATTCTCTGTCCTACCATGTGCTTCCCTTCGATCAGCAGTTTTCAGTTTTCAGTTCTCAGCTTTGTTCTCGGTGTTTTGCACCGCATTTGACTGATCCCTGACAACTGACCACTGACAACTCGCTTTTTGTCGGCAGTGAACCAGTGAAACATCTCGGTTTCTGTCTCTCTGCTTCTCTGTCTCTCTGCTTCTCT